>VOFI01001215.1_pt1 | contig 48001 bp, 44 predicted proteins | sample 5384131 | NCBI WGS metagenome assembly VOFI01 (sample SAMN12384728, study PRJNA508395) | human gut metagenome | isolation source: healthy gut H | host: Homo sapiens
CACTAAGAAAATTGCGGATAGCCTGACTATACAAGATGAAACAGAGTCATTAACTTATACAGGTACTCTTAGGAATCTTAATGGAGAAACAAGTATGTATGTACTTGTATATTATGATAACGCGATACAATGGACAGGAGTACCGTTTATGGAAGTTGACCCACAAGCATAATATGACTAAGACAAGAATTAAAACAGAACTGGCTGCTGCTATAATATTGGTAATAGTTGGATGCTTTCTACTGATAGCAGCAATATATATTCCGCCTATAGGCATAATTCACCCGTCTGGTTCTGTTACCAGTCCGTCCGGGAGTGGGGCATCGACATCGGCGTGGTCGATAGGATATTGCTCGGCTTCCAGTGTACCGCCGGGCTATTCTCCAATATCCACTGGACGAAGCTCTTCGCCGTGCTGTTCCTCGCCCTTAGCTGCCTCGGCACAAAGGGCGTGAAGGAACAGAAAATCACGTGGCGCAGGATCATCCTTTGCGGCGTGTCCGGCTTGCTGCTCTTTTTCGGCAACTGGTGGCTGCTCGCCCTTCCTCTGTCGCTTCCGGCAGACACCGTGCTGTATATCGCCACCCTTACCGTCGGGTATATCTGCCTGCTCATGGCAGGGCTGTGGATGTCACGCCTGCTGAAGACCGACCTGCTCGAAGACGTGTTCAACGTCGAGAACGAATCCTTCATGCAGGAAACCAAACTGAAGGAGAACGAGTATTCCGTCAACCTCCGCACCCGCTTTTGGTTCAGGGGCAGGGCGTATGACGGATGGATCAACCTCGTCAATCCCTTCCGTGCGACGATGGTCTTGGGCACGCCCGGTTCGGGCAAGTCCTATGCAATTATCAACCAGTACATCAAACAGACCATCGAGAAGGGCTATTCGCTTTTCCTGTATGATTTCAAGTACCCCGACCTCTCCGAGATAGCTTACAACCACCTGCTCGCCCACTTGGACGGCTACAAGGTCAAGCCCAAGTTCTACGTGATAAACTTCGATAATCCGAGGGAGAGCCACCGCTGCAACCCCATCCACCCCGACTTCATGACCGACATATCCGATGCCTACGAGAGTGCCTACACGATTATGTTAAATTTGAACCGCACGTGGATTTCCAAACAGGGCGACTTCTTCGTAGAATCGCCTATCATTCTGTTAGCCAGTATTATATGGTATCTCAAAATCTACAAGAACGGCAAGTATTGCACTTTCCCCCATGCCATCGAGTTCCTGAACCGCAAGTACGCCGACATTTTCCCCATCCTGACCTCGTACCCGGAGCTGGAGAACTACCTTTCTCCCTTCATGGACGCATGGGAAGCTCGGCGGTGGAGCAGTTGCAGGGGCAGATTGCCAGTGCCAAGATACCGCTTTCCCGCATGATCTCCCCGGCGCTCTACTGGGTGATGACGGCGGACGATTTCACCCTCGACATCAACAATCCCGAAGAACCGAAAGTGCTCGTAGTCGGCAACAATCCCGACCGTCAGGGCATCTACGGGGCGGCTTTGGGATTGTACAACTCCCGCATTGTCAAGCTCATCAATAAGAAGAAACGTCTCAAATCCTCCGTGATTATCGACGAGCTGCCCACCATTTACATACGTGGGCTGGATAACCTCATTGCCACCGCTCGAAGCAACAAGGTAGCCGTCATGCTCGGCTTTCAGGATTTCAGCCAGTTGAAGCGTGACTACGGTGACAAGGAAAGCGCCGTAATCTGCAACACGGTCGGCAATGTCTTTGCAGGTCAGGTAGTTGCGGAAACCGCCAAGACGCTCTCCGAACGCTTCGGAAAGGTCCTGCAGAAACGGCAGAACATGACCATCAACCGGAACGAGACTTCCGTCTCCATCAACACCCAGATGGACAGCCTTATTCCGGCAAGCAAGATTTCCAACCTCACGCAGGGCATGTTCGTGGGGGCGGTAGCCGACAACTTCGACGAGCGCATCGAGCAGAAGATTTTCCATGCCGAGATTGTCGTGGATAACGAGAAGGTCAGGCGGGAGACCGCCCGCTACGTGAAGATACCGCAGATCATCGACTTCACCGACAAGGATGGCAACGACACCATGCAGCAGCAGATTGATGCCAACTACTACCGCATCAAGAGCGAGGTTAAGCAGATTGTCGCTGACGAGATCGAGCGCATCAAGGCGGATCCGAAACTCTCACACCTGATCAAAAACGGATAATAAGCGTAAATTTCTACCTTAGTAGTAAAACAGTTGTTTTTATATAGTTTTACCAAGTTGGTTGAACAGCGCAAATTGTTGAATAATAGCGAATTTAAGCAATTTTTCGCCAAGAGCGCAAACCGAAAATTACGCAGCCATGGAAAATAGCAGGGAAAAGGATAACTGACCAAGGAGCAACTTGATATAATGTGGCAGGCTGTCTGCATCTGTCTAGGAAAGACACCGCAGGCGGTCAGGACGTGCTGGAAATGCATAAAACACTCCAGGCGAACAAAGTCCTGTTCAGGATGACGGATGAAAGAACAAGGGTGCAGCAACGGACGAGTACCTGCAACAGTTGAGCCGACAGATAGACCGGTTGGAAGGGTTGAAAGTAAACCACAGCCATAGTTTCAACGTGACATATTCCAGGTCGTATCTTGTTCAAGTCACCATCGTGGAATTGTTTCTTTTTTTCGCTGGTGCATAACGCATGGCAGCTTAAAAGGGGCTGGCGGCTCAAATACCGCTACGTTCTGATGTCGGGAAATGCGGACGCCAAGACACTTGACAGGCTGGAGAACTGCTTCGAGTGGAACAGGGACAGGAAGCTAATATGGAAGATCAGGAAAGAGGTGGAGGACTTCGAGCGTTGGACGGAAAAGAAAGTGGCAGAAATGCTGCGTGCTAAAAAGACAACAGCCGGGAGTGGGGAAATAACATACAAGAAAGAAAAAGGTCCAAAATATACCGTACTTCCTGATTTTTAAACGCTTCAAGTTATTGATTACAAGAACGGATTGTCTGAAGACGAAATTGTTAGATGATCAAAGTGACCATAACAACCGTATGGTATTTCTTGTTATAGTCGGTTGCATCTGATTATGCAGGAATTTTAATGTACATATTCAAATATAAATATTGATATAGGCCAAAAATACGGTTTATTTATTAATAAAATCATGATTACTGAACAAATTGTTAAAAAATAGAGCTAAATTGATAAGTTAAAAATCAAAACATTCATCTTATTTTGCAAAAAATATATTATTAATATTAATAACTATAACAAGTATGGTTAATTTTTACTGCTCGTTTTTCCGTAAATCAAGGAATTATTTTAGGTATTGATTATATTGATTTATTCCTCATTTTATATATTTAAAATTAAACAATTACATGAATTTATTCAAATCATCAGTTCTGTGCGGCATGGTCATAGTGTCATTCATGACATCCTGTACAGACGTGGATATCACCATGCCCAAGGGGCCCAAAGGTGATACGGGGCTTTCAGCCTACGAGTTTTGGAAGGAAAAAGTTGCGGATGGAACCGTCAACTGGCCGAAGGATCAGACAGAAGTCGCTGACTTCTTCAAGTTTCTCAAGGGAAAAGATGGCAAAGACGGGAAGGATGGTCAGAGTGCTTTCGAGCAGTGGAAAGACATGATTGCCAGCGGTAGCGTGGACGACCCGCATAATCCCGGCGAGAAATGGCCCTCCGAAAACAACACGGTACAGGATTTCTGGCGTTTCCTGACCGGAGCCAGCGGAGAGGACGGACAGACACCGCATATAGGTGATAACGGCAACTGGTTCATTGGGAAAGAGGATACCGGTATCGGCGCACGTGGGCGTGACGGTCAGGATGGTAAAGACGGTAAAGACGGAACGAATGGTCGTGATGCTATACCGCCGACAGTCACCATTGGCGATAACGGCAACTGGTATATTAACGGAACGGATACAGGCAAGCCTGCTTTCGGTAAGGATGGCAAAGATGGAAAGGACGGAAAGGATGCCGTGCCTCCTACGGTCACCATCGGCGATAACGGCAACTGGTTTGTGGACGGAACGGATACCGGGAAAAAGGCCGTTGGGCAGGACGGAAATCTCCCGAGGTTGCCATTGGCGATAACGGCAACTGGTATATAAATGGAACGGATACAAGCAAGCCCGCTTTCGGTAAGGATGGCAAAGATGGAAAGGACGGAAAGGACGGAAAGGATGGAGCTAACGGAGCCAACGGTAAAAGTGCCTACGAGCTTTGGAAAGAGTATATCTCGTCCGGTGATGTGGACAACCCGCATAATCCTGACCAAAAATGGCCGGCGGACCGGAACAAGCAGACTGATTTCTGGGATTTCCTGACCGGAAAATCCTCTGTTATCGAGATAGAAGTTGGAAAATACAATGTTATTCCTGAATACTGGAACTCTTCCCTGAAAGAGTATGTTGTACCTTCGGACGGTTCGGTTCTATTTACCGTGTATGACAAGACCGGCAAAAAGGTCACAGCCGGAGTAAAGGTGAGCGACTTACCCGGTGTATCTTCTACGGATGCATTTATCACAAACGAGGAAGGGCAGTTCAAGGTCACATGGGATAAATTGCCAGACAATAAGGGTTTATCAGAAAGGAAAGGAAGTGTGACTGTAACGGTTGATGGAACGCAGGAAACGAGTGCGGGCAACACGTTGGTGCCGAATAGGATCAATGTTAGAGCTATCATTACAAGCGCATATCTGTCTAATTATTCTAATACGTCGATAGATATTTATAGGACACTAAATGTATATTACAGCTTCGAGCGTCAAGTGGATGGAGAATGGGATAAGTATCCGACGTCCATTACTACTCCTTATAATAGTATGAAATCGGCCAGGGTTAAAGATATAAACCGGCCTGTCAACGAAGGAAATGTGGACAAAGATCAGTTAGTCCGCTATAGCAATGGAAACTCATATCTCTACATCATTCGTCCGTTGGTTTTGACAGAGACGGAGAAGGCAAATGTGGCGAAGAATGATACTGTCGGCAAGTTGGCGAAATATGAATGGGACCAAACAGACAATTATGCGGCACTGTATTTTGGTGATGGTACGGGAAGTTATAATGACTATGGACAGACTGTATATTTGCAGGACAAGATACATGTCCCGGAAGTGTATCCGGCCCCATCTTTTAAAGAAAACAGTGTGTTTATTGAAATCAAGCAGGGTATTACCACCATGTGGGGAGAGATTGACACGGATAATTTACAGGATTTTTATAAAACATACGCTTACCCGATAGGGCAAGATAAATTTACAAAAGAGGAAGGAACCAATGTTTGGAAACATCCGGAAGGCAAGTTGCCGGCATCAGAGCTGGAAGAAAATCGGGCTGTATTTATAGAAATGCGTACTTTCATCAATGGAACGGGAGGAACTGTACATACCGGATCCAAGCCGTTGTCAACGGGAGGCAAGCGCTTTAAACTGACAAGCACTTATCCCAATAACTGGATTGGTCTGGATATCAGACGACGGACAGAAAGCACTGATAAAATAACATATAATATATCTAACGAGTACCGTGGGCGTTACGCTTACTATCTGTTAAAAGAGGAAGATAAGTACTATTTAGTTGATTTTGCGGACTGGTCCAAGCGGATGCCCTTGCCAATCAAGGATTGTCCTGTCGACTGGATGAATTGATTTATTTATTGGATAATTGAATATGAAGAAAAAAATAACGATATGCTTTGTGTGTCTCTCCTTGCTGTTGGTCTCTCTGGCGGTGAGAGGACAGGACACGAAAACGACCCGTCGTGTGCCTCTCCAGGCAGAGGTGACGCATGACGGACTGTCAGAAAAGAAATCAAAAGCCTGGGAGATCGGTCTCGGCGGTTCGCTGATAAACTGGAGTCGGGTGTCAGTCACTGGTTTCCGGAGTACGCCGGACAACTACTTTTATAACCTGAAAGCGAATCATCTGATGGGAGGGGCAAACTTGTACATCGCACGGGAATTGAACCGGTGGTTTTACCTGGATTTGCAGGGAAGCGTCGGTTTGACGAAAAACAACAACCGTACCGCAGGTGATGACAGGAAACGTGATTTACTGTACATGGGGGGACTGGGGCTACAATTCCGCTTTACTCCCCTGCTCAGATCCCAATGGGTTGAACCTTATCTCAGGGTAGGTGTGAACTATCTGCATAAAGACTTTGCTTCCGTATATGGCGGCAACTTTGAGGATGATCCAACCGGACAGGCATATTGGGAGTCTTCCGACATCTGGAATCCTGACGGGCGTTCATCCGACAAAAACTCGTTTGTTCCCCTGTCTTTCGGGGCGGGTGTGAAAGCCTGGTTAAGCAACTCGTTCGGGCTGGGGTTACAAGGTGAATACCTTCTGCCCGTGCAGAAGGGGCTTCCCCACTTCGTTCAGGTTTCTGCCAGTGTCATCTGGCGTATTGGCGGAAAGAGCAAACATGCGGCTCCGGTGGTACGATATGTGGAGATAGAGAAACCCGTGGAAAGAATCGTCGAGCGGGTGGTTGAGAAAAAGGTGGAGGTTCCGGCCATTATTGACACTATGGCGTGTGATCTCTTGGAGAATATCCATTTTGAATTTGACAGGGATGTCATAACAGCCACTTCGGAAAGAACGCTTGACAGGCTGGCAGAGCTACTGAAAAGCTATCCGGACAGCCGTTTCCTTATCACGGGCTACACGGACGCCAAAGGAAGCGACTCCTATAACTTGACCCTTTCCGCACGGCGTGCGTGGAGTTCCCGCCCGGATGATTAAATGGCGTGGCGTGGGTAAGCGTGCGGCCATTATCTCCGCCACTGCTGCGGACAATATCCGTGAAGGGGACAGAAAAGTCCTGCTGGAACGGGTTACCAACATGGATTATTGGAATGCCCTGGATAGCAAATAACCCGAATGTTCAGATAGTGATGAAAATGGATTGAAACAGTGCGGGAATCTCATCCGCATCATTCTATTCCCAGGTCAGGAGGAGTAATACGGGGCATTTCTCCGCCAGGCCTGGGAATTTTACTTTACATGACTGGATGGACGTGCAACAGGTTTAGATGATTATCGAGAATGATTAATAAGCATAAAACCGCTTATGCTATGATTGTATTGCTGCAAAATTATAAATATAATTGTCCATGTTTTTGCATTGCTAATAAACAGATCGACACTGTTTTTCATGGGGAAGCAGGCAGAATGATCGCTCATGATAATACTTGTGATTCACATGAATGGAAAAAACTTGTGTCTTTGTAGTTTAACAATCAAAATATTAAAACTTATGAATACTCTTCTTTTGAATGCCACTTCTTCCAAAAGAAAAAGAATCACTTCTGAAGGTCATCCATACAGCCAGTTTCTTTGCATTAAAGAGCTAAAATGACAAAAAAAAGAGCTGGAATGAAAACATGTGTTTTTGAATAAATTTCGATTTTTGCAAAATAATTAAAAATTAAACCTTATGATGAAGAAAATTTTTATCAGTTTGTTTTTGTCTGGTGTTTTTATGTATCACACAAATGCCCAGACTGCAGTAGAAGGTAACAAGTTTCTGGACAACTGGTCTATCGGGATCAGTACGGGAGGGACAACCCCGTTGACACATCACTCTTTCTTTGGGAACATGCGCCCGATTACGGGGATAGAACTGAATAAACAATTGACACCGGTTTTCGGCTTTAGCCTGGAGGCTATCGGAAGTTTCAACACCTCACGAAGCAGGACCGCCTTCGACCGCTCCAACGTCAGCCTGTTGGGACTGGTGAACCTGAACAATCTCTTTGGAACCTATACCGGAGTCCCAGACCCTTTGAAATCGAAGCGGTGGCCGGGATCGGGTGGTTGCATTATTATATGAACCGGGAAGCGGGTTCCGATCAGAACAGCATGTCAACAAAACTGGGTCTGAACTTTAATTTTAACCTGGGAGAGAGCAAGGCATGGACACTGGCACTTAAACCTGCGCTGGTCTATGACATGAACGCTGTGGGGACTGAAGCCGTGAGTTTTCATTCCGGAAGGGCCGTATGGGAAATATCCGTCGGCTTGAAGTATCACTTCGGATGCAGCAACGGGAAACACCACTTTACAAAAGTGAGAGCTTACGATCAGCAGGAGGTGGATATTTTGAACGCAAAAATTAATGAACTTCATGCGCAGGTCGGTAAAAATGCCAAGGCATTGCAGGAGGCAGTGCGAAAGGTAACGGAACTGGAGGCAGCATTGGATAAATGCCGCAACCAGGAGCCGAAAATTGTGAAAGACACCATTGACAATACTAAGAAGATGCTGGAATCTGTCATAACTTTCCGCCAAGGCAGGACAACCGTTGACAACTCCCAGCTCCCGAACGTCGAACGTATCGCGACTTATTTAAAGAACCACAAGGGAGCAAGTGTGCTCATCAAGGATATGCTTCTCCTGAGGGAAGCGTGGAAGTCAACGAACGGATCGCCCGACAGAGAGCGGAAGTCGTGAAAACAATCCTGATAAACAAGTATGGAATTGCAGAAGAACGGATTGTGGCCGAGGGCCAAGGAGTGGGAAACATGTTCGAGGAGCCTGACTGGAACCGGGTAAGCATCTGTACGATCAACGCGGGAACGGAATCCAGTAGCCGTTAAATGCGATCCGGAAAATACCGGAAAGATGCATTCACTTGAACAGAATGTATTAACTATATTTATTCTACACGTAATTTGAATTGTTATGAACAAGTATATATCTGAAATGATCGGGACAATGGTCCTTGTGTTGATGGGATGCGGAAGCGTCGTTTTTGCCGGGGATATGCCCGGTGCGGTCACCACCGGGGTGGGTACCCTGGGAGTTGCCATAGCCTTCGGGCTGTCGGTGGTCGCCATGGCATACGCTATTGGCGGAATATCCGGATGCCATATAAATCCGGCGATCACACTGGGCATGTACTGCTCGGGAGGAATGGGGGGCAAGGATGCCCTGTTATACATTATTTTCCAGATAATCGGGGGGATTCTCGGATCAGCCGTACTTTTCATACTGGTATCTACGGGGCCACATGCCGGCCCTACCATGACAGGGAGCAACGGCTTTGTTGAGGGGGAAATGTTGCAGGCCTTTATCGCTGAGGCCGTCTTTACGTTTATTTTCGTTCTTGTGGCGCTGGGAGCCACGGATAAAAAGAAAGGGGCCGGTAAACTGGCGGGCCTGGTCATCGGGCTGACGCTTGTCCTGGTGCATATCGTATGTATTCCCATCACCGGAACATCAGTAAATCCCGCGCGCAGCATAGGACCCGCACTTTTCGAGGGAGGAGGCGCGATCTCACAGCTTTGGCTATTTATCGTCGCTCCACTGACAGGAGGTCTGGCCAGTGCCATAGTGTGGAAAGCCATTTCTCAGCATAGCGACAGACAACGATGAAGGGAAGGTGGATGACCCCGAGACACGTTTCTCTGTTATCCACCTTTGTTTGATACATTATCAACTAAAATAAAAAAAGATGTCAAAAAGTAGTTTTTTACTGGATTTTAAGGCGTTTGTCATGCGTGGAAACGTAGTAGACATGGCCGTGGGTGTGATTATTGGCGGTGCCTTCGGGAAAATAATATCTTCAGTGGTGGCAGATATCATCATGCCCCCGGTAGGACTACTGGTAGGCGGGACTAACTTCTCGGAACTGAAATGGGAATTGGAGCCCGCCCGGGTGGTTGACGGGATCGAACAGGCGGCCGTCACGATAAACTATGGAAACTTTATCCAGACCATGCTGGATTTTGTAATTATCGCTTTTGCCATTTTCCTGTTCATTCGCCTGCTCTCCAATCTCAGACACAAACAGGAAGAAACTCCCTTGCCTCCACCTGCTCCGAGCAACGAGGAAAAGCTGCTTTCAGAAATACGTGACCTGCTAAAGGAACAATGACGTTTATTCAAACGGTATGGACGGTATCGGGCAGGAACATATCTGAGGAACAGGCTACTCCTTGGCGGTGGAAATTTTCCTTTGTCCCTGAATGATAAAAATAGTGTGAACATTAAAATTCAGATATGACTAAAGCAGATATTATAAACCGGGTCTCTGAGGAGCTTGGAATCGATCGCAGGACCGTTGGCCTGGTAATCGAGAGTTTCATGAAATGCGTGAAGGATACACTCGGCAGGGGTAGAAGCGTATTCCTGCGAGGCTTCGGCACTTTCTCTTTGAAGAAAAGGGCGGCTAAGAAAGCGCAGAATATCCAAAAGCACACAACCATATGTATCCCGGCTCGCAAGGTTCCCCATTTTAAACCCTCGGAGTCTTTCTTGGTTCTCCGGAAAGAAGATAATCGAAAATAGACCGGGAGTGAATCTACCCCTTCCATTGTCAGGGAGGGGTGTATTTTAATGTGTTTTATGGAAATTTATCAATCATGTTTTACTCCTGTTTTCCAGCCCCGTTCAGATATGGACTACAGGATCATAGATGACCGGACGATCATGTAGATTCCCGGTAAACCTGTAAATAGACTGTTATGCGTGTTTTCAATCTTTTATTGTTGATCTCCATGTTCATTCCCTTTCCGCTGCCCGCTCAGGTGGGCGAACGTTATATAGAGGTAACCGGTACTTCCGAGATAGAGGTAGTTCCTGACAGGATTCATTACGTTATCGAAATAAGGGAGTACTTCGAAGAAGAGTTTGATGGCGTATCCAAACCGGAAGAATATCGGACGAAGGTTCCTCTTACCAGGATAGAGGAGGAATTGAAGCAGGTTTTGAAAATAGTCGGAGTGCCACGGGAGGCAATCCGCACAAAGGATGTGGGCGATAATTGGCGTAAGCCGGGACAGGATTTTCTGGTTTCCAAATCATTTGATGTCACGTTACGTGACTTCACACTGATTGATGAAATTTTAAAACGGGTGGACACAAAAGGAATTCATACGATGTATATAGATAAACTGGAACATAGGGATATCCTGTCCTATCACAGGAAGGGCAAGATAGAAGCACTGAAAGCGGCACGGGAAAAGGCGGTTTACCTGCTGGAGGCAATAGGTAAGAGGCCGGGTGAGATCATCCGCATCGTGGAAGGAGGGGATGCTGGAAAAGAGATGTTTGCACAAGGTCATATCTTATCGGTTGCCCCGCCCCCATTTGAGAGAAGCCGCACGATAAAAAAGAGATATTCGATGCTGGTCCGGTTCGGGATCGTGGATCGATGAACCGTTATTATAACAAATCCCGGAATGGACTTGCAAGAGAAGATAACGGGCATTCGGGTTTGCGGTGAAATATCCGGCCTTTTCTCTGACCGGTAAATGGATTTATAGATTCAACTCACGATAAGATGAAAGATTATTACTTTATTATGAATGCCGGGGTAAAAGCCGGAGGGGAGATCACCCATGCGGTATTAGAAGGGAAAATTGTATCCGCACCGAAAGGATACGATGCCTTCACGGGGATTGAAGCGGCCAGGGAGAAACTGGCTTGCGGGAATATCCGTCAGCAGATGGAAGAATTCGGTATCGAACTTGAGATCGTGCCGGTAAATACTGATTTTTTACTACGATGAAGGAATATTGCGTTTATTGGTTTGAAAACGGAGAACCGAGGCACGAGGTATTTTCCTGTCTGGACGGGGCGGAGATGTTTTCCTGCATGATAAGAGGACAGGACGGCGTGGAACACGTGGAAATATCCGAGGAAGATATTTCCGCTCCGGAGGAATTCCGGGAAATATGCCCCGGAGATTTCTCTTGAACATATGACATGGATCCGGGGTCCTTTTTTGCCGTAGCCTGGCGGTAAAGGGACCTTATCTGGTTGTAAAATCGGGCAGTGTCAACCATTTTTTCACCGATTAATCGCATACGCAAGATGAAAGCTCCACGGAAAATTTATACATGGACCAGTATCCTGCTTTTCGTGTGCTGTTCCCTTATCTTTCCCTCATGCGAAAAGGAAGAGATCAGGGAAGCCGTAGAAAACCGGAAAACGTTATTCATATATCTGCCGTGATCCACTGACCTGACAGGCTATTTTTACACCAATATCACGGATATGGAGGCGTGTGTAAGCAAAAAGGGCCTGGAACATGAAAGAATTATCGTGTTTATGTCCACGAGAGCTCACGGAAGCCACGATGTTTGAAATCATATATTCCAAAGGGAAATGCGAGCGTAAAACACTGAAAAAGTACGGGAATCCGCGTTTTACTACGGTAGAAGGCATAACGGGGATATTGAACGATGTGCAGGAATTTGCTCCTGCTCCGGTGTACGCCATGATCATAGGTTCCCATGGCATGGGATGGCTTCCCGCGGATGGTACACAGGCACGTTCTCTTTTCCGGATGAAAAAGTATTGGGAGTATCAGAAGCAGCCGCTGACACGCTATTTCGGGGGACTGACCCGGGAGTTCCAAACGGACGTGAGTACCCTGGCCCGGGTGATTACAGGTGCGGGCATCAAAATGGAGTACATCCTGTTTGACGATTGCTATATGTCATCCGTAGAAGTTGCCTATGAACTGAAAGAAGCCACAAGATTTCTTATAGCCTCTACCAGTGAAATGATGGCATACGGAATGCCTTACGCCACTGTGGGGGAGTTCCTGCTGGGAAATCCTGATTATGGTTCCCTTTGCGAAGGATTCTATGACTTTTATTCAACCTACGAAATAATGCCCTGCGGGACATTGGCGGTGACAGATTGCTCTGAATTAGATAACATGGCTACCATCATGAAAAGTATCAATGAAAGGTATGTATTCGATGACTCCCTGCAAGGAGAACTCCAGGAACTGGACGGATACACGCCCGTCATCTTTTATGACTTTGCCGATTATGTCCTCACCCTCTGCTCTGACCCTGTCCTGACAGCCCGCTTCAGGGAACAGCTGGAGCCGCTTGTTCCCTATAAAACCCATACGGGTAAATTTTATTCCAGAGCCAAAGGAATCCTTCCCATACGCACTTTCTCGGGTATAACGATTTCGGACCCGAGCACCAATCCCATGGCCTTACTGAAAGGTACGACCTCTTGGTACAAGGCCACACACGAATAACCCCGTGGAAAACGGACAGATGAAAATACCCGCATATGACGCAAATATTCCCCTTTCTTCATAAAATTTCCGATAAGTTCGGACAGCATCGAAAATAATTCTACACGTATGTACCATATATAATTTTGCAGTGATATTTTTATTTACAGTTTATTCGGGGTAAAAAGGTCACGAGAAAATCAAAACTTCAATTACTCTCGAACCGGAATGTGACAAATCTACGAACAGGAGGACAAACGAGGATACCTAAGCCGTAAATTGCACGTTTCCAGCATTCATCCCATATCTTTACGTCCGGTTTCAATCGGAACCTAAAAGTATTCACCATTTAAATTTTTAAGATTATGGACGAACAACCGGACAGCAGCCAGCAGTTAATGGACATCCTGCTCGTCATGGACGAGAAAGGCACGCTTCAAGCCGTCAGCGGAGTAAAGGACGGCGAGTTACAGACCAAGAACCCACTGGAGGACAACAACGACCTCCTGCGGGTGGACCGCCACGGCGACATGTTTTCAAACTTCTTTTCCAACCTCTGGAACCAGTTGAAAGATCCCACACGTTTCCATTTCTTCCGTGTGCCGGAAGAAGAAGTACAACGGGTCGCCGCTGATTTCCAGCAACGGGGAGAGCCAGTCTGTCAAGGTAGGTGAACCTCTCATCACACAATACGAGGTGAAGCCTCCCGAGCAGGAACAGCAGCAGACCCAAGCCGGAAAGCAGCAACAGCCCGAAGGACGCCGCAGCAGTCCGCCGGGCAGACCGAACAGAACCCGCAGTACAGAGGATACCGCCCGGAGGATATCGACTGGAACAGCCTCGCTGCCATCGGCGTGCAGCAAGGAACAGATCGAGAATAACGGGATGCTCGATCAGATGCTCCGGGGCTTCCAGACCGACAAGACCGTTCGGGTACATTTCCACTTCGAGGGCATATCGCACAGCAACGACAGCCAGCTCTCGCTCAAGCCGGGTACGGACGGTAAGCTGACCGTGTGCAGCCACGGTATCCTCGATCCGGAAAAGATGCAGAAACAGTTCTTCGGCTACGACATCACCGATACCGACAGGCAGATGCTCCGGCAGACAGGCAATATGGGACATCCGGCAACCGTCACCAACCGGACGGGTGAACAGGTCGAAGCCCTTGTCAGCCGTAACCAGAAGACTAACGAACTGGTCGCCTTCCGCTCTCCAAGATCAAGATTCCGGCAGAGAAGAACGGGCATAAGTTTACCCCTGACGAGACGGCTAAGCTCAAACAGGGTGAGGCAGTGGTCTGCCGGTTTCTCACCAGACCCAAGGAGGGGGAGCAGCCGAAGCTTTATCCGGCTCCCGTGCAGTTCAGCGCAGTCAAGATGCAGCTCGAATTTCTCTTTGGCGAGCGGGGCAAACTGGCGATGGATGCATACAAGGAGAACCTGAAACGAACCGCCAATCAAGAGGTGCCAAAGACCTTCCGCAAGCAGGAGCTTACCGAGAAGTCGCGCCTCGAACTCGAAGCCGGAGGCACGGTCAAAGTATCCGGTTTAGTGGATAAGAAAGGCAGGTCCTATCACGGCTACATAACGTGGAAGCCCGGCGAGAAGCCTGGATTTCATGTTCCCGAAGGACTATAAAGGCGGCACTCGAAGAGGGGCGTGTCAAGCCTGCCGTGGAGAACGAGATACAGGTAGCAGTCAATTCCGAAGGCAAGACCGTCGAGGCGACCAGAACCTGAAAGAAGCCTTGCAGTCTGCACAGCAGCGACCCACCGGGGAGCAGAAACAGCAGCAAGACCGCAAGCAGGAACAGAAAGAGGACCGGAAACAGGCACAGAAACAGGAGCAGTCCGACAAGCCCAAGCGCAGCCGGGGTGTCCGCCGCTGATTTCCCCCGCCATTCTGTAAATGAATTACCGGTTATCCCGTCCGATCGGCGGGATAACTTTTGTCAAACCATTAAATTTTAAAGAAATATGATTACAGCAGTTATCGCTGAAAAGCCTTCCGTAGCGAAGGATATAGCAAACGTGTTGAATGTCCGGGAGCGGCACGATGGCTACCTCTCAGGTAACGGCTACCTCGTTACCTGGGCGTTCGGCCATCTCGTCCAGCTCGCCATGCCCGAAGCATACGGCTATGCAGGCTTCCGGCGTGAGAACCTGCCCATTCTGCCGCAGGAGTTCAAGTACATCCCCCGCCAGATACGGGAGGGCAAGGAGTACAAGCCCGACCCCGGCGTACTCAAACAGTTGAAGGTCATCAGGGAGGTTTTCGACCGTTCCGATCGTATCGTCGTGGCGACCGATGCCGGGCGTGAGGGTGAAGCCATTCATCGGTACATCTACAATTACCTTGGCTGCCGCAAACCCTGCCTGCGCCTCTGGATCTCCTCGCTGACCGACCGTGCCATCCGGGAAGGGCTGGACAACCTCAAAATCGGAAGCGACTACGACAACCTCTACCGTGCCGCCGAAGCCCGTGCTATCGCCGACTGGGAGATTGGATTAAACGCCACCCAAGCCCTCAGCATCGCCGCCGGGCAGGGTATCTATTCCCTCGGACGGGTGCAGACCCCCACTCTTATGATGATCTGCTGCCGTTATCTGGAGAACAGGGATTTCACCCCGCAGACTTACTACCGGCTGAAGGTCTCGGCGGAAAAGGACGGCACTCCCTTCGCCGCATTTTCTGAATTGCGTTACGAAACCCTTCCGGCGGCAAACGCCGCCCTCGCAGCTGTAACCGCAACGGGGACGGTGGCGGTTGCCGACGTGCAACGCAGGGAGGTGAGCCAAGATCCTCCCTTGCTCTATGACCTGACCGCCTTACAGAAAGAGGCGAACGGCAGGTACGGCTTCTCGGCAGACAAGACCTTCTCCATCGCCCAGTCGCTTTACGAGAAGAAGGTGTTGAGCTACCCCCGTACCGGCTCCCGCTACCTATCGGACGATGTGTTCGACGAGATACCCGATCGTATCGCCCTGCTGGAGCGGTACCCGGCTTTCGCCGCCCATGCCGCCGCCCTGAAAGGACTTCGCTCAACCGCCGCAGCGTGGACGCAGGGAAAGTCACCGACCACCATGCGCTCATCATCACCGAGTGTCTGCCCGGCGAGCTGTCCGCCGACGAACGCACGGTATATGACATGGTAGCCGCCCGCCTGCTCGAAGCCTTCTCCGCCCGTTGCCTCAAGGACGCTACCACCGTCTCTTTCACGGCAGGGAACAGCGTGTTCACCGCCAAGGGGACGGTCGTCAGATCCGCCGGATGGCGTGCCGTGCGGAACGAGCGGGAGGAGGACGACGAGGGAACAGCCGCTTTGCCGACTTTGCAGACCGACGAGGCTTTCCCCCTGCAATCGGCGGAGCGTGTGGAGAAACAGACCAAGCCCCGTCCCCTGCACACCGAGAGCAGCCTCCTTTCGGCGATGGAGCATTGCGGCAGGGAGTTGCAGGACGACGAGCTTCGAGACAGTTTGAAAGGGAACGGTATCGGCACGCCCGCCACCCGTGCCTCCATCATCGAGACCCTCTTTGCCCGTGACTACGTGCGCCGGGAGAAGAAGAGCCTCGTGCCGACGGACAAGGGGCTTGCCGTGTATCAGATAGTGAAGGACAAGCGCATCGCCGATGTCGAGATGACCGGGCAGTGGGAGACCGCCCTCGCCAAGATCGAGAGCGGGGAGATGAATCCCGACAGCTTCCGCAAGGCCATCGAGGTCTATGCCGCCCAGATTACCGAGGAACTCCTGCAAGTGCAGGTATCGGTGGCGGACGGCGGACATATCCCGTGCCCCAAGTGCCGTTCCGGTCGCATCCTCCTTTACCCGAAGGTCGCCAAGTGCAGCAACGTCGATTGTTCCCTGACCGTCTTCCGTAACAAGGGGGAGAAGCAGCTTACCGACAGCCAGATTGCCGACCTCGTGACCAAGGGCAGGACTGCCCTAATCAAAGGATTCAGGAGTAGGGAGGATAAGCCCTTCGATGCATACCTCACTTTCGACAAGGACTTCCGCATCGTATACGGGTTTCCGCCTCACACGGACAAGTCCAAAGGAAAGGAGCACAGGCGATGAACGGCATCGGTTGGATCTCCGTAGCGGAAGCCGCCCGGCTCTGCAGCACGAACGGCTCTTGATAGACAATGGTAGCCCACAGGAATTCAAGTTTTTATATCCGTAATCCCGGCAATAATCCCTATATTTGCCAATCGGTCACATAGAAAAGGCGGGATTGCTCTTTTCTGTGGCCGGATGGCAACCGTTCCGGGCACAATACCCGAACGGCTTTAATCAACATTCAACAATAGCATAACATGAATTTTGAACAATTAGCAACCATCATAGCCGACACGCACCAACGATTACAACAGAGTGCGGTCAAAGCCGTAAACCAGTGCCAGACCATGCGTAACTGGCTTATCGGTTTTTATATCGTGGAGTTCGAGCAGAACGGAGAAGACCGTGCCAAATATGGGGAATTCTTATTGAAAAACTTGGAACAAAAAGTTAATTTAAAAGGATTGAATATTACATTATTCAAGCGTTCACGAGTCTTCTATATGGTATATCCCCAGTTGGCAACTGTAATAAAAACGATATTGCCTCCAACAGGTGCATCAACGATGCACTTATTGGAAATGCAGGGTCTTGGAAAAAGTGCATCACTGATGCACTTATTACAAAATGCTGAAAACAAACAAGATATAGTTAATACGATAGAGCCTCAGAAACTACTCAGCTCTATTTCTTTTACCCACTTTATCGAACTGGTAAAAATCGACAATCCTATCAAGCGGATGTATTACGAAATGCTCACCATCCAAACCGGGCTTTCTGTCCGTGAACTCAAACGGCAGATAGGAGCGTTGAGTTATGAACGTGTCGGCTTATCCGGCAACATGGAAAATGCACTTGCTGCCATTCAGCAGAAGATTCACCCACAAACTGTAACCGATGCCGTCAAGGATGACTATTTCTTCGAGTTCCTGAACATTCCGCAGCAACGGGCTTCTTTGCTAAAGGAGAAGGAACTCGAAACACTTCTGCTCGACCATTTGCGAGACTTCATTATCGAACTCGGAAACGGCTTCTGTTTCGAAGCCAGACAAAAAAGAATCCTTATCGGTGACGAATTTTATTTCATTGATATGGTCTTCTACCACCGGATTTTGAAATGTCATATTTTGTGCGAATTGAAAGTTGATACTTTCAACCACGCTCATGTGTCACAACTTTATTCATACCTGAATTATTATAAAGCCGAAGTGATGGAGCCGGGCGATAACCCGCCTATCGGCATTTTGCTGGTAACGGACAAGAACGATGCGTTGGTGCGGTACACCACAACCGGATTGGATGAACAGATATTCGTTTCCAAATACCAGTTGCAACTTCCGACTGAACAACAATTAAAAGAGTTGATTTTAAAGACAATCCGGCAATAATAACAAATGCGCAACACATAGTTGCGCATTTGTAGTATTCTAATATTTGTCGTTCCAACTATTTCCGTTATCTTTGCAATCAATAGAACCTGCCAAGCCTCTTAATAATGCCCAAATCGGCGGGTCTTTTTTATTACATCCTCCCGTACACCGTCCGGATTTTCCCGTCCTCCAGCACTTCGCTCGACCGTACAGCCCATATCCTGCCGTCGTTCGGTCCGCACTCCAGCCCCTTCTCACTGTTACCGACCAGCACCGGCACGGTTGTCATCACGATTTCATCTGCCAGCCCGTTGTCCAAGAGTAAAACTCCGGTTTCTCCTCCGTAAGCCACCACCATACCGTCGCCATTCTCCTTTATCCGTTGCAGTTCCGTTACCACATTCCCCCTGACAAAACGTACCCGTTCTGTCTCTGTCAAGTCTATACAGCCGTTCGTCACGACCAAGGTCTCCTTTGCCTCAAGCGGCCAGTCAAGATCATTCAGGTAAATACGCAGGTAAGTTTCCTCGTCAATCAGCACGTAGGCACAGGCGTCCACTACCGCATTGAAACACTTGTCCGATCTGACCGGACAGCCGTCGATGGATTGGTACACGTGCAAGGTAATCTGTTTCATATCAATGTGTTTTTAAGGATTATGTCCGCCTCGCACCCAAAAGAACAGCGTGAACTCACACTATTCCGGAATACGAGGTACTGGCATACCTAAAAGACAGAATAGGCAAGCTCACGCCGTATAAGCATACAGCATGAACATTGCGCTATCCATCCCGTTTCTTTTGAAAAGTGCCAGTTTTCTATTCCAAGACGTTCAGCGAACGTACAATATGTATATCAATCCCTGCTTGCTTCCAAGCCGGGTATGAATCTTTCATGTCATGACAGCAACCGTACCCCGGTAGAGTACCACCTGCCGTACTTTGTCACAAAGGTACGGGAAACTTCCCGAATAACAAAACAATAGCCCTGCCTAATCTCACGATCCGGCAAGTCCCCGTCCACTAACAGAAATCATAAAGGAAATATCACTTTTACGGAAACAAGCCTTTTTTCCTGCGCCTTTCCTCTTTCCGGACTTCCTTCTCCTTCCGTTTTGCAGCCCGTTCCTCCACAGCGGCAAACTGGTTGCGGAGGAACTCGTGCACATCTTTCACCCGATAGAAGACCTTGCCACTGATAGTGAAGTACGGCAGTATCCCAATGGCACGGTAACGTTGCAATGTGCGAATACCGACCTTCAGCAGCAGGCACAGGTCCTGGTTATCCAGTACCTCCTCTCCATCCAGCGCGTTGCTCTTCTTCAGTACTCTCTCCAACAACTTCTCCGTCCGGTCGAAACGTTCCATGATACGCTCCATCCAATTCTCAAATTTTTCGCTGTCCATATACATAGCAGTCGCCCTCCTTTTCAATAATTTCCTTTTCCCGCATGTAACGGATGTACCCCTTCGCCGTCCGTTCCTTCACGTCCAGGGTTTCCTGTATCAGTTCGCATAGCTCGATATAGCCATACTTTTTTTGCGTGACGAACGCTGCCCGTGCCATTTCAGACAGTTCCTTCTCCTTGCGCCTTTCTTTCTCCACCCTCGGTTTCTCTCCCATATAGACAGGCATCCCGGCCTGTTTGTCCCAGCGGAACTGCATCAGCGGGATATCCAGCGGGCTTCCATCCCTGACCTTCAATGCCTTCACCACCGACACCTCCGGGTTCTCGTCCTTCTCGATGGAGAGGATAGCCGCCGACTTCCGCTGCAACTCGCTGCCCAAGTGTCCACGCAACTTCAACCCGTTCGGCACGAAATGTACCACGGCGGTGATGCACGTGCGGTAAATTCCCGCCAGGCGGTAAATTTCGTCAACCAGCGCCACGCTCTCTGCCTCGTCGTTGGAGCAACGGATCAGGTCGGCAACTCCGTCGATGACGACCAGATGGATGCCCCCGTGCAGGTAGTGGTACTTGTCCATGCTTTGGATGATGGCGGTCAGCCGCTCGTTCCTCGACATCCCCGTCAGGCAGTACACGTGCAGGTAAGGCGGCATTTTCTCCCGACCGGCACGCCGCAGCAGCCGCCCCGTGTTCTTGTAGAGCTGTTGCTCGCTCTGTTCCGTGTCGTACAGCAGCACCGCACGCCCCTTTCGGTTCGGTTCCACCTTCACCCCAAGAAGGTCCGCGTCCTCCTCCCGTTCCATAATTGCCCCGGCGACCAACGCGGCGGTATAGTTACTCTTGCCCGTCCCTTCTCCGCCCGTGATGCAGAGTATGTTCTCTTCCGAGCCTAACGGCACGTCCCCGGCGGTCACGATAGCGACTGCCTGCTCCGGCGGGCAGTCGTAATCGATCTCACACGATTTCAGTACCGCCATCGTGTCCCCGTACAGCGTGTCGAGCAGTTTCAGGAACAGCCCCATCAAATCCTCCCGTGTGTGTCCGGCTTTAAAATAGTCCGTCACGTCTTTCTCTGATTTCGTCCCCGGCAGCGGTAGTACCAGCCGTTTAACACCGTACTCCGACAGTTGTACCCGGTGCTTCTCCGAGCATTCCAGCCCCGTCTTGTCCGTGTCGTACAGCAGTACGATGTGCTTGAAGCGATAGACGAGCTTCCGGACGGTCTTCGCCGGGATTACCGAGGTTTCCGAGTTGAAGCAGATGGCTTGGAAACCGTGAGCCGCAAGCGTCATCACGTCCTTCTCGCCACCCGTGAGGAAGAGCAGGTCGCCCTTCGAGGGCAGTTGTTCCAGACCGAAACAGTAGTTGTCGCCCGTATGACCGCCATAGACGAAACGCACTTCCGATAACGGGCGGTACACCTTCACGCCCCATTTCCCCCTGTAGCCGAACATCGGTTCCGCCGGGGTTGAAGTAAAGCCGAACGTCTTGCCTTCCCTTGTCTCGCTCCGGTACTCGGCGAGCGACACCACCCCGTAACGGTGCAGCACCTCTACCGTGATGCCCGATATGCCCCAGTAGGCGAGCTCTCTCTCTGTGAAAGACTTTTCAGCTACTTGGTAGGGGCTTGGTCCAGGACGCTCGCGGGATAAATCTTTCCCTTCCGTGCCCGTGACAGTATCCCCGGGAATGCTCTCCCCGGTATTTTCCCCTCACTTTTCTCTCGTGCACCCGTTACGGGCCGTGTCGTCCGGCAGCTTCCCTCCCGATTGTTGGTACCGGAAGGGATGGCCCCATCCAACCCCAGGCACAACTCCCGGTCAATGGTGTGCAGCACTTCCACGAAATCAGCGGCACTCCGGCAGTCCAGTCCTTTCAGTTTCGCCACAAGGAAGAAACAGTCTCCCGAATACTCACCGTTACCAAAGTCCTTCATCCTGTACATCCCGCTGTGGCGATCATAATAAACGTTACACGAGGCCCTGCCATCAGCGTACAGCGGATTCAGGAAATTTCGACCCACCCGCCATTTTACGGGCAGATAATGACGGAACACCTCCAGCCCGTTACCTGTTTTTGCCAGTATTTCCTCTTTTCTTACCATATGATCTGCTTTTGCATTGGTGTAAAGGGTACGCTTCAATCATTCGGTCCACCAGCTTGTCAGGCGTTTCCCGTATCCAACGCTCATGGAACTGTTCCACGTCCGTACGGCGGTAACGTATCTTCCTCCCGCAGATAGAGTAAGCGATGATACGGTTCGTGCGGTAACGCTGCAAAGTACGGGGACTGATTTCAAGTTGTTCACACACTTCCTTTCCCGTCATCCATAGCCCTGCCTTCCTCGTACCCTTCTTATCCGCTACCGGCCATTGCTCCCGCTCCTTTGTTCCGGACGCCTCCACGTATGCCGCTATCCCCTCTATCTTCTCCACGAGGGTAGCAAACGCTTTGCTTTCGATTGCTATTATTTCCATAATCTTTTAATAATTTGGTTTCCGGTTACAAAGGTCAGTCTGTTCGACCGTTTTTCTTTTCACGTTCGTAGCAAGCTGCCAAAGTTTTTTTTCTGGTACAAAAAAACCGCCGCGGAGCCTTATTCGGGCTCTCTACGGTGGCTATATACTGTATTTTCACCAAATGGCGTATCGGGAAAGGTGATTTGGCAACTTGCTATGAACCTGCCAGTCTCTTCCTTGTTTTACAAAAGGTTATCCGTCCGTTTCGTCCATTCGTTTCAACAAACGTTCCTTCATTTGATCAAGGTAAGCTGTCCGGCTGTTCTTCCGGTTACGCATGGAGATAAACGTGTGGTACACGTCTCCCAGGTCAATATGGAACATTTGTTCGAACAGCATCACGAGCTCGACAATGCTCACCCTCCCGTTATCCACGCTACCCATCGCCCAAATGCCATATATCAGTTCCACGGCAGCCGCCTTCCGGTCCGTCCAATGGTGCTCCTTTTCCTGCACGGCATACGCCCCCTCCATTGCCAGCAGCACTTTCCGGTTCAGATAACCAAGTAACATTTCCGCCGCTATCAGTCTTGCGGCCAACAAGTCATAACCGGTTGACATCACCGAATCCTCCTCCAGCATAAAACTTCCGCTTTCCGGGCTCAGCTCCTTTTTGGCACGGCGGAAATAGTAATGGTCCCGGTAAGTCGCCCCGCTCCGGTAATACTGGTAAAAGGGAAGGTATCGTTCCAGTTTCCGCTGGTATTCTTTCATAGCCTTGCGGTAATGCATCCGGGCAATCTCCGGGCAACATGAACAACCGCTCTCGATCTGGTATACCCGGTAATAATACAGCAGGCGTCCCGTCAGGGCAGGCTTGTAATACTTGAAAAAGCAGATTTCCTCTTCCACGTTGGAGAATGGGTGGTTTAGGACATAGTCCTTCAACTCACGGGATCGCTCCCTCAAAAAAGAAACCATCTCCTGACAAGTCCGTATCACTTGCTCTCCCTCCATACGGGAAGATTCAATGCCCATCTTACGTTCGACCTCCTGCATCAAGTTGTTAAAGTACGTTTCTATCATGTTATTCCTTAATTATGGGGCACGTGAGTACCTTCACGCTACCCGATTTATTTTTATGCCTCGCTTGATTCGATCGCAGGTTTTCCTTTCGGCCCTTTACGATGAAAAAACTTTTCCTCATATCGAAAAGACCGGAGAAAAGCCATGATACGGCTTCCTCCGGTCACACCTGCAAAACTGGGAAATTCCTTCCCCAATCCCCGGGACCAGACTATTCAAGGTCCCTCACGCAACGCACGTATCCCTTCCTGTTATTCACAAGCCTGTCATTGTCACCCGCCCACTGGGTATCCACGGTCGTGACCCATCGGAGATAACCATGGAGATACATCTGGTAGCCGGCACTGAACGATCTTGCCCCGTTCATGCTACGCTTGGAAAATCCCGTCCGAGAATGGAGAACTTCAGATTCTACTACTCCCAGAGAAGGAAGGTCATTACCGAATTCGTAAACCTCCTTTTTCTCAGGGTTATGCCAGTCGAACAGGCTCCCGCACATGATGATCAATTCCACCTCGTTGGGCACCCGCCAGGTTCCCAGGTCGCTCTTGTCCGCCTCCTGGTAATAATAGGCGCACGGGCTGTTTCCCTGTTCGATGTCCGCCATCAGCGTGCTCCAATCCTGTAAGTAATACTCGCTCTTCCTGTCAGGATTATTCAAATCCTTGGGCTTATCTATCTTATTGGCGATATACTTGGCCACCTCAAACCCGTTCTTGTAAATGGTGTTGCTCTGGGAGTCCTCATCATGCGCGGGCAACTCGTAAATGGCTCTTACTCCACGCGTCATGCTGTATGGCAGGTTATCTGCCCTAAAGACCAGATATTCCTCTTTCGTCCTGTTATTGACAAGAGACTTGTTCAGTTCCTTGCCCAACTCCTCGATGTGATAGCTTTCTTCCCCAGACTCCAGCATCCCCAGATCCCTGATCAACCTCACTTCCGAGTAGGGGGTGCGGTCCCCGGGTGAGTTCCCTCCCTTGTAATAATCAAAGTTTGCGATGGGAGTCACGCTGCGGGACTCCAAGATACAAATATAGGGGTTGGAAGAGTATAAAGAAAGGTTTGTACTTGCCATAAAGGCTCTTGACATATAAAATGCTGTGGCGTTGTCCGAGGGGGCGTGCCCGTGCAGCCTGGAATGTAACGGCAACGCCCGTTCCCCCACGAGAAGCATACCGCTCTCGCTCACCGAAGGAATATACCACTTCATCTCGGCTGCCTGCATCCGGCCATCACGGTTATCATCCCGGTTCCGTAAAAACGGGGTGAAACAGGCATATTCGGCGTGGTAATTCTTGGCTGCCAAATTATAATGGTCTCTGCTGAGAGTCAGCTTCGCGTTGTCCACCTTCGTCATGACCTGCCATAACTGGTCTTGTTTACTTCTTCTCATCGGGTCAATCATGACCTCTTGACTGAAGTCGCCCGACCTTGCCATCACCTTCCAGGTATTCGACCAGCCGTTGGATGTATATTTATTATAAAAAGCATCCGGTTCTCCCGGAGCCTTCACCATAAAGTCCAGGTCCGGTGTCTCGTTCACGTTTTCCACCCCCAGACACGCATGCCTTTCGGGTCCCTCCGTAAACACCGTCTTGATGGACATCTGACGGATGGAAACGACAGCCTGGTGATAACGTGACTGCCCGTCGGGGGAGATTTCATGCGACGTGTTCACCAGCAGGTCGAAAGTCCGATCCGGGGCGTTGGCAAAGGTTTTCCACAAGTTCTTGTCCTCGGGGGCGCCATCCTGCATGGGGTTCCGCTCGTAGAAATACTCGTTGGCGTAAACCGTCACCTTGCAAAGCCCCGTGGAGGCATTAAATACATAATCGGGCTCTTTGACAAGTCGGTAAAGAAACTGTTCCAGCGAAAGCAGATGCGCCCCCGTGTTGGAGTAATATTCCATGGTTTCGTTTCCATTGTCAGACAGGGTGCTCGGGTGGATGAAGAACGCGAGCCAACCAGTGTCTGCCTTCTTCTCCCCTGAAGGAATGTATCCGTTATCCTCCAGCTGTTCCAGCTCCGCCCTCGTGTAAGAGACTATCTTGTCACAGAACGGGGTGCGTATAGCAAAGGAGATCATCGCGTCGTCCTTCAAACTGCCATCCGGACTGAAGATGGCAAGCTCGTCCTTGTTGAAACGCATCAGGCCCTGTTCATAATGGCAGTCAAAACTGAAGGAGCGGTGAGCGTCATATACAAGGCCTTCCACCCCGGGAGCGGGCTCCTCTTCCCGGTCCTTGTCGGACATCGCCTCCACTACCAGGTCGTTCATCCCCTTGATCGTCACGTTATAGGTATAGTGCACGTTACGTTCTATATCATAATCGTTGACCGGATCATTCTCCGCCGTGTATCCCAGATAAACGCGGTAGGTCACCCTCCCGAAACGCTCCGTTGAGACTTCACCGGTTGTCATATCCTGGCGTAACTCACCCGTGAACTCGATGTAGGGAGCCAGATCCGGAGCGTATTCTGTAGCTCCGTTCTGCACGTTCGGCTTCTCCGTAGCATCGGGAACGGGAGACTTCACTTGTTTCTGCCGCAGGTCATACCCCTTCCTCTCCGCATTGTAACCGGGAGAGGCGGGAGTTATCATTTTTTTTGCCAATTTCCGGTTCTCCGGAAGGTAAAACGTAGTAGTAGTAGCGTCGCCCTCGAACTGGAATAATTCGGACAACCAGTACGAATCCATCTCCATCCCGCCGGCATCCCAGGGAGCCCCGGCGTCACTGCCCTTGACATGCTCGGTGACAAAGGTCGAAGCCGGCACGTTACCGACTCTCCATGTCCCGGGCACGAACGTGAGCCCCTCCCCGGTTTTCAGGTTGACCGTGATTTTCGCCTCCGCACGTTTCAGGGAGACCTCGAGGCGCCTGGTGTCGGGACTGATCTCCTCCGTCTTGGTAACTGACATCAGCAGGTTCCCGTTCGGTCGGAACAGGGTACGGGCGGTCATCTCCGCCTTGACCCTCTGAATGTCCGAAAGGGACGACACGCCAGCCAGGATCCCGGGCTCTACCTGAAACAGCCCGTCACCATCCGATTTATAGTTCGCCAGCAGGACCAGCGTCTTCTCTCCCGAGGTAATGGGGATGTTTTTCAGCAATCCCATGCTCGTGGGTGCATCCGTGTCCTTCTCGCCGGTTGCCGTTTCCAAGGCAGCAGCGGCCTGATAAAGCTCCGCACGGGGATACTCCCGGGAGAACTCCACGCCGCCGCGGGAATCGAAAACCCACAGGTAAAGGTCGTATATCTTTCTCTCCTCGCCTTCCGGCAGGCCCGAACGTGTCTTGGCCCTGTTGGCTGCCGTACCCACGCTGATGTCTACCGTCGTGGGCACGCCTTCCGGGACACCGCTGCCCCGAAGCAGCTCCTCGTCCGTACAGCAGGTAAGAACGGGCAGTAACAAAAGAATGAAACAAGTTATTTTCAGCCTATATGCTTTCATATATAATAAAAATTTATAATGACAAAATCGTGAACATCACTGAAAAGGAGGGAACTCCACATCCTTCCGCTCCCAGGATTCGACCCGGTAGATAATCTCTCTGTCCGCGGCTTCCGGCAAGACCATGAATACCTTATAATCCCGGTTCGGGTAAATGGGGCCGGAATACACCCCGGGAGAACTTTCCTCGCCAATGTCAAGCAAAAAGGTCCTTGTCCTGGTCTGTGAGATGTTTCCTCCTGTATAATACTCCACTGTCAGCTGTATCTTCGGGTGAGGGTGTCCTTCCTGCCAGGAATTGGCTTCCGGAATATACGGGGCCAGGTACTGGGGAAGGAAGAACTGCTCGTATTTTTGGGCGTCCATTTCCGTATAGTCAATCCCTCCGCCGGCATTGAGGGGGGCCTCGTAGATGGTCAGTTGCGCTTCATTTTTTATTCCATAGGAATACGTGCCCGTATGCTCCGTGTTCTTTCCCGTTCCCGGGGTGGATCCTGCAAGCTGGCCGCCGTCCGAGTCATTCTCCCTGAAAGAAGGAGACATCAGTACCGGAAAGTTCAAAAAGGCAATCCTTTTATAATTATAAATGATCTGCTCAAAGGGGGCAATGCTTGCGATGTATATTCTGACACGGGAGAAATCACGGAACAGCGGGATTGTGATATCCTGCACCTGCTCCCCGGAAGCGGGCTGGACGGCCGTGGACAGCTTTCCCGAAAGCATGCCCATATGCAACCTGTTGGATATTCCGGGAGCGTCATCCCAAGAGATATTGGAAGTTGTTGTCCAATCTATAATCTTCTCATCCGACGGGGAAGGAGTCACACCATCGTACGGGTTGTCCACCGGAATGCCGAGACTGCCGTCATCCTGCTCCCTGATGATGGCAGGGAATGCGGCTTCGACAATATCCTCCCTGTCCACCTCCTCCATGCCTTCCCCGAGGAAGTCCCATGGAACTGCGTTCTGCAGGATTCCTCCGGGCGTATAATAGGGCAGGTCCTTTCCTGTCTGGTTGGGGGCATAGAAAGCATAGAATTCACTCTCGCCTTTGGGGATGCGTATCTTGGTTTGATATTCCCCCTCCGCGTTGCCCGAACTGAAAGGAAGCAGGCGACTGTACACATACCGGTTCTGCTCCTTGTTGAAAACCATAAGTGCTATTCTGGGCTGTGCGGGGGCTTGGGGAAACAGTGTGCCGGTTTTATACCAGTTGGCCGGATCGGAGGAATAAAGGTCCAGCATCTCACTTCCCCCGGCTGTTACGCCACGGGTTGACAGGTTCAGCCTGACGGTCACGTCATCCTCTCCGGAAAGCCGTTCCGGGATATCTTCTTCGTTCCGGCATCCTGTCAGGGCAAGGAAAAAGAGCGGCAACACCGTCATCACAAAGTTCCTCAAGGCCCTTACCGTGCGAGTATATTTAGTATCTTTCAGCATAATATTCATCAATCGGTTATGGGAACCACGTCAACGGCTTCCCAGGGTTTTACACTTACTGTCAGAGAACGGGGATTCTGGCGGAAGAACAGTGGAAGCACCGCTTCCTGCCGCCCCGTTATCCGTATCTGGTCGGGATACAGAGCGATATATTCCGCGACATCTACCATGCAGAGAACCTTATCTCCCTGCATAAGACGGATCGTCAGCGGGTCCCCGTCCTTGAAGCGCAGGGTATTGAAATCAAGCACGAAACGGTCGTTTTTTCCTCCCGTGTAAAACGGAAGGTCGAAGGATGTTTCTCCGGAACGCTGCCCGGAAAAGGAGAAACGGGCTGAGAGCGTTTCCATCGTCAGGCGGAAGCCCGTCCCCTTGTTCTGTTCGTACCAGGTCCCGGCGTTCTCATCGTCGTCGGGAAGGACTACCGCATGGATTTTCACGTGCTGGGAATAAAGTCTTACCACGTCACGGGGTCGTTCATGACCTTCGACGTGATGGTGGTTTCCCCAAGGTATAGCCTGTCAAACGTGCCGGCCGCCGATCCGTCCTTTTCCGCCAGTTCGGGCCGGGAAACCGACGCTTCACCGTAAGCACCATCCCCGATAACCGTCTCGTTCAACGCGTTGCCCACAGCCACTACTTTATAATCACCTTCCGGGAGCCTGACCTCCAGCGGTGAAAGCAGCTGTTCTCCCTCCAGGTGGTGTTTCTCCACCAAGGCCCCGTTCCCGACGTCAAAGATGAAGACGTCAATGTCATCCACGTATTCCTGCAGATGTTCCTGGTTGTCATCGGCCAGGTAGGAGAAGACGATCGTGTTGCCAAGGCAGCCGCTCAGGTCGTCATACACCCGGTCACATGCGGTCACGAGGTATAAAGCGGCCAACAGGCCCAGCCAGGTCGGTATGTTTCTTATGTTCATACTTTACACTAATTATTATAAATCAATACTGTAATTTTCCCGAAAGAGAGGACACGTTTCCCTCCCGCGGGTAATAAAAAAGGGAGGGGACAAACTTTCCCCTCCCCGAGAGTGCGGGGCGGATTCCGGTACCGGCCTGTCAGGGCCGATACGGGAAAAGCGCTCCGGCAAGCGGCTATTACTCTCTATCTGTATCAGTCAAGGATGGGGAATACGTTCACAGCGGTCCAAGGCTGCACCTCGACACGGACGATGACGTTCACGTTCTCGTCCTCCAAATCCCCCTGTCCGCCCGGTTCGGGAGTCACACCTTCAGGAATGCTCGGGTCAACATCCACGAGGATACCCTGGCCCCCGTTCAGCGCAGCGAGATCCAGATTGATCAGGTAACCGCCCTTGCCGGCTTCCAGATCCGTCGTGCCTGCAGTTTCACCTTCTGCCTTCGCGTAACCGGATATAACGACAAAACGTCTGTCGGCGGATACGCCGTCGTCACCTGTCTTGAAAACGAAAGCAAGTTTTGGAGCGTTGTTTTCCTTACCGTAACCCGTAATGCCGTTCACGAAGAAGTTAAACGCTGCGGCCTTTGCCCCCTGTGTGAAATCGAAACCCGCTGCATTGAAATAGGAGGCCACTTCCGACAAGTCCGTGCTACCGTCGGGTTTGAACGTGCCGTCTTCGAATTTATAGCGGTCTCCGGCGTAGGTCTTGGCCCAGAACCAGTTTGCCTCTTCTTCCACTGTAAGTTGAGGAACAGAGAGCGTTCTGCTGAAACGGTTCATCAGGATACCTTGGTTTGCAGTGGTCACTTCGACAACCTGCAGCCATTGACTCAGGCTGGCCTGTTGGGCAATGTCGGACTTGCCGTCCCATGTCTGGCCGTTGAAGCCTGCGGCATCAGCCTTGAAAGCGGCCCACGCTTCGGCACTGCTCTTTCCCTTATTTTCATCCTTGGCCAGCCAAGTCGTGCACCATTGTTCAGCCTCGGTCTTTTTCCCGTCTTTCCAGATAACCTTGACAAACTTGGTACCGGTCACTTGGAAGCGGTTCATGCTGGCGGTCAAGGTGAGCTCGGCCTTCTTCACGGTACGTTTGTCTTCCTGAGGATTGACGCCATAAGGCTCGGCACCAACAGTGGTAAGTGTTTCAGAACCGGCATAAATCACTTCATTAATTTGGGCTTTCAGCTGTTGTTTGCTGATTTCAGCAACAGTCTTTCTCTCACCGTCAACCAACGCTCCCTGAGGGTTAGCGATAACAAGTGCCTTTGTCACGCCATTGTCCACGTCAAGGAATTTATAACCTCCCGTCGTTGCCTCTGCACCCACGGCAGTAGCCGAAGTCAGCTTGGTAAAATCATCAGTATCTTTTGTAAATTCCTTCGACAGGACAATGTCTTCCCCAGCCACCAAGTACACATGCAGTTTTTCAACCGATGCCGCATCCTGGTCGTTGGCGGTGTTCTGCAATTCGCCCATGGCGGCACGTGTGCCCGGACCGGGTAATGCCACTGACATCACCACATCAACCGGTTGGTTGCCACTCTCCGGCACTACCGGATTCTCTTCGTTGTTACATGCAGCGAACAACGCCAACGAGGCCACTGCAAAATACTTCATTACTTTCATAATTCGAATTGTTTTTAAATTAAGATTACTAATACTATATATAACTATGTCTGAGTTACATCTCTATCTGCTGATTGTTTCCACCGTCCCCGGGCTCCCCTGAGAGTTTTTGTTTGCCCTGGGCCATACCGGCTTTCTTGATCAATTCTTCCGCCTTCCTCCAGTCACCTTTCATGTTATAGGCAACGGCCATGGGAAAGAAAGCACGGCTGTCATTCGTTACCGGTTCCAACACCCGCAACGCGCCGTCCGCATCCTGCCCGTATTTCAACAGGGCGTTGGCGTAATTCAGGATTGCCACGGTGTCATCCGGGAACTGCCCGTAGGCCCTCTCGTACACCGGAAGGGGAGACATCCCCCGGGAAGCGTACAGTCCGGCCAGCTGGTACATCTCGTGCTGACTGAGACACTCGGGTTTCGTTTCAAAAATTTCGAGAAGTTCCTCCACCGTGTAAGGTCTCACGTCAAAACTGAGACTGAAAGTCGTGCGCCGCAGTCCCGGGTAGAACTCTTCGAGGAGGAGGCGATAGCTCCTGCCGTCATCCAAGGCACGGATGGCCTCCTCGCGTTCCGTGTCACGCTCGTTATGTCCGATGATAAAAAGAATTTCGTCCCTGTTGACGAGGGTGGAGCCGCTGACCATCGATTTAAGACCCTCCCAGTCCTCCCCGATACCCTCGGTACGATAAACCGGTGCATTTTTCAAGGCGGGGTATTGACGCGAAATATAATCTGAAAGGGTTTGGGTGCGTCGTTGCGCGAGGGACCTGTTGTAATCGAAGCTCCCCTCGGGAGAGGCATAGCCTTTTATATCAACCTCTTTGAGTGACGTTCCTTGAATATTCAGGTTCTCCGAGAGAAACTTCTTCAGCCTGTCAAGCTCCTGAGCATTGCCTGTAAAATCTTCCTGCAGGTCGTGGCGTGCAACAGGAAAGACCACCTTACAGTCGAAGGAATCCTTGTAGCATTTGATCATGACCTTTTCCGGTTCGATGAAACTGTAGGCATAATCCTTTTCCCCGAAGAGGGGGATACCGGCCTGAAAGGCAATATCCTCGCTCTCGTTCGTGCCGCACTCGGCACAGCCGTACGACACCTCCCTGACAACGAGACGCCCGTCAGCCATCCACCGTTCAAAAGGGACGCTCCTTTTCACAGTCAGGCCCGAACTTTCCAACACCTTGGCGGAACGGACCTCGCCGGATCCGGGGTTACCGGGTTTCAGGTTGCCCAACGCCTTTCGACGCTTGATCACCTTATATCTTCTCTTGCCGGCCACGCAGACCGGTTCGAGGCGGACGCTGTCACGCCCGTCAGCCGAGACATAGACGGGGAACAGATAAGCGATTTCCTGGCTTCCAAGCCCTGCCAGAGGGAAGACACTGAAAGTAATATCCAACGCATCTCTACCCGGTTCACGCTCCACACGGCTGTTTGAATAATCCCAACGCGAGGTACCTGACGTTGATAAAATGTCCTGGGCGGAAGAAAACAAGGGAAACATTCCCAGACAGCCCATGACAAGGATTTGCTTCTTGTTATTATGGTAAGGTTTCATCGATATTACTTTTTTAGCATGATAGAATAAAAAATTGTGTCCCCGGATTCAGGGAGTTATTTCAACATGTAAATAATTGAAATGGCGGCCCTGGTGGGACCTATGTAGTCCGCATCCCCCTTGCCGATCTTCTGACCGCAGGTGGTACACTTGTACTTGTCATAACGGGTGTGCACGTAACCGATACCCAGGGAGGCTTCGATATTGAAACGGCTGGAAAGCACCCACTGGTACCCGGCACTCAATCCGCCTCCCCAGAAATAACCCTCGTAACGGTGGTCTTTCATTTTTCCATCCCCTTTTTGAAGAACGAAGGGCACGTCAATACCACCTATGTTCATCTGCCCGCCATGGGCATGCAGCCCGAAGAACCAGCCGTTGAAAACGTCACACGTCCAGTAACGGAGCTCCGGTTGTACCAGCCAGTGGCTGAACTTCTTTGCCTTGTACCGGGAAGACGTGGCGTCCCGCGTGTAGAAGAAGAAATTCATACCCACCTGGGTGTCAAGGGTCCATTTCCGCCCCATCGAGAACTCCAGGGAAAGGTTCGGAGTCTTCAAGGCATCGTAGGCCAAGTTGTTCTTCAAGGCAACCTTTTGAGAGAAGGCTCCCGCTGAGCAAAGCAAAAACACCAAAAGAAAAAACGGTTTCATCATACTGTTATTCATTGTTTCGTTACTTTATTTTATAAGAGGACAAGCCAAAGTTATCCTTATGTAATAATCATTAATAAAAATGCAGCTTCCTGGGAAAGACTCTAAAATCTTTCTTGCACGGACAGAGTGAACGGCCAGAAATTCTTGCCCGCACCAGAAGGACCTGCAGGGACGTCAACCCGCCCACGAGACTTAAAGTCTTTCCGCCGATCCGCGAAAGCCGAATAGAGGAGACCGTCCCGGGTATGAAGGTAAATCGAGTCTGTATTGGACCACTCCATATTGAATATCTCATGACTCATTCGCATAATGTAAACCTTTATTCGATGACTTTCTTATTTTCCACTCTCTCCCGTAGAGAGTGGAAAATTTTTCAAAATCCGCTCTGGAAAGCGGTTATAGATGCCAAAAAGAAATAAAAGATGAAACATGGACAGATTTTATCATATAACTAACTGAAAATAAGATTACTAATATTTTCATTAGGCAACAAAAACAGAAACAATGGAACTTTTTTATTTGAACGAGCACACGTCTTGTTATAATTACTCAAAATCTATGCAGGAGGGATTCCGGTATTATAAATTTGACGAAGGATTGAACCACGAGGAGGAATTGGTAAAAGATTGTATCCTGTTCGTACTCAAGGGAAGTCTGCAATTCTCCTGCAACGGTTTTCAGTTCACTGTTTCATCAGGAGAGATGGTCTTTTTTTGCCGTGACAGCCTGTTTAACACCCAATCACTGGAAAAATGTGAAGTCGTGGCTGCCCTGTTCGAGGGGGGAGTATGGCCCTGTCAAAGGGCCTCCTTTTCAGAGTTATACCACCTGAGGGAAATTGTCGAATATCGTATGGAACCTCTTGAAATCAGGGATCGGTTATGCAAATTTCTTGAACTACTGGTGTGTTATCTGGAAGATGGAGCGAACTGTATCCATTTTCACGAAATAAAACTCAAGGAACTTTTCTGGAACATTCGCTTTTACTATTCCAGACAGGAACTTGCGAATTTTTTCTATATGATTATAGGCCGTTCGCAAGACTTCAAAAATAAGGTCTTGAACAATTACAAAAGTTGCAGGACCGTAAAAGAACTCGCATCGGCCTGTGATATCTCCCTTTCCGCCTTCAAAAGACAGTTTTCCGCGGAGTTTGGAGAGGCTCCAGCCGAATGGATGCAGAAACAGTTGTTGGGAGAAATCAAATACAAACTTTCAGTTACAGACCTGCCGTTGGGAACCATTGCCAATGAACTGGAGTTTTCCTCTCTTGCACACTTCTCCAGATTTTGCAAAAGATGTCTGGGATGTTCTCCCAGAGAGTTAAGACAGCAGATAAAAGGCGGTTAAACAATCTCTGAATGGGGGAGATAAGAAATTGATAAATAATAGAGCCAAAACGGAAACAGCCAACAAAATTATTGTCTTTAAATTTGCAGCGTAATCCAAATAAAAAAAGGATTACGCTATTTTTTAACACATACTGTAAGTTTTTTTTGATTTTCCACTCTCTACGGGAGAGAGTGAAGAAACAGGAACAAATATACGTATATTGTGATAATATACTATAATTAAAGTGAAAAAAATATCTTAGATAATAGAATTTAACTAATGTAGAAAAATATTATTATTCCATTAAATCATCTGTTTACCCAACAGATGCCGGTCCAAAACGTAGATACCATAACATGTAAATCCCTCTCGTAGCCATCTTTCAATTGAAGACGGTATAAGATAAATTAGCTAAATAAGGTGTTCCTTTTTTTCCTGTATAATCCCGCCACGTGCACCAAGGCGGGATTTACAGAAACATCCGGGAATGGTAAAATTATCGGTGGTAAAAGCCTCTTTGGGAGTGCTTAACCGCCGTCCATCGTCCAGACGGGAACTGAAGAATTTGAGCTGATATCTTTCGCGGTCGGGCCCGGTCAATCATCCACCGCTAAAATGAAATCAGCCACTTGATTATTAACCGCATCCAATGCGGAATGATCCAGTTCTTTCAGATAGATTCGGGTCGTTTTTTCCGACGTATGCCCCAGACACTCACCAATAACATGAACCGAGGCACCGTTCACCTTGGCTATCGTGGCCCATGAATGGCGGGCCGCATGAAGTCTCAGCGGGAATTCCAAACCAATGACCCGGAAAATCTTTCCCAGGGAGTAACGAATCCTATGGTAGGCACTTCTATAACCAGCGTACGGATCCCGTTCTGCCGGAAACAACGGGAAGATGTATTCTCCCGGTACATTCTTGTATCTTTCCAGGATACGACTGATCTCCTTGTTTATACCTACCCGCATCAATTGATCGGTCTTGTGACGCCTGTAACAGATTTCACCCGGGAAAACATGCCTCTTTTTTAGCAATGCAATATCGACGAATGACATTCCACGCGTGTAAAACTGAACATGAAAATATCCCGGGCAAGAGATAATGGGCTGTCCTTTTCCAGTTCAATTGCGGATAGTGTTTTAATCACAACCGGATCAAGGGAGCGTTTGAGAGTTTTTTCCGTTTTAATGCTTATATCGCGAAACGGACAAGGAAGTTCCAAACCCATCTCCCGACATCCCTTTCTGAAAAGGGCCTTGATATTATGCAGATAAAAGCCGATGGTGTTGTCGCATATACCCGAAGCGAGCAGTTTCCCGTGATAGTCGGCTATGATCCGGGAAGAGAGCTTGATAAAGGGAAAATCCTTTTTTCCCCAAGTATCTCTGCATGGAACGCAGGCTGGAGGCGTATGCCCGGGCTGTTCCCTCATGACCGCTTTCACGAAGCTCTCGGATTTTCCGTGAAAAATAGAAATAAAAACCGGCTTCGCGGGTTAACACGCCGTAAGTCCTGAATACGTCCTCTATTTCGTATTCCCGGGATTTCTTCTCTATCATTGAAATACACTTTAACAGTACCCTTGAGATACTTTCGCACCTGTTGTTGATCCTCCGAATCGACTCCGGGGTGTTTTCCCCGCCGTCGATAACCCTCCCTTTTACGGGATCAAACAGGGTATCCGGGATGCTGAATCCTGTATAAACAACTTTTTCCTTCGCTTGTGAAGAACCTGTACGACTAACGGGAATTTGCCGGACCGGTTGCTCCTTCCTTTTACCAATACTGTTTTAACTGTTGCCATAAGTTTTTTATTAGTTAGACATTTGACGCTTCCTTGTTTCCTGGAAAGGAAGCATAAACTTATATGCATCAAATCGGAAAAAGACCAAAAAAGTTCAGTAACCAAGCGGGAAAATTGCACGAAAGACGGGAAGTCGGTTCCAGACCCGTCGGTAAGGGAACGGTACGTCTTGTATGTATAGGATTTTTTTCAACTTGCCAAACATGAAAAATGGAACAGGGTGAGATGGTAAAGCATGTCCCAATACATCCCCAAGTAAACCACGGGGATTAAGCATGGCAGATGGGATTTTTCGCTGCACAAGACAAAAAAGGCGGCCCCACCTGCCGCCTGTAGATTGATAAAGAGAGAATTCCATCCTACGCAAGATGATCAAAGCCATATGGATCCAGCTTCCACATCCCCCGCCTGGTAGGTATAGGAAATGAACTCCTCAAGCGCCTCCTTCCATGTAAGATTGAAGGTTTTCATGATGGAGTGCAACGTGCGGTTGCTGTCTTCATCCAGGCTATCCTCCCCGATCAGGTTCATATCAGCCTCCGGGTCCACATCAATGAATTCCTCCCGGCTCCAAAATACCACTACCGGGATGCTCAGGTTAATATCCCATGTTCCACGCTGGATCAATACCCCGGAGGGCTTGTAGAACGGGTCAAATCCGTTTGTCTGCGGGTTCTTTTTAGAATTGTAGCCGTGATACAGGCGGAGTTTCAGGTCAAACTCCTTGCGGTCCTTCAGGAACCGGATAACTCCTTTTAATCCTACCGGGTTAGTGCCTCCCGTAATTTCCGCCTCGTTGTCATGTTTGGTCTTGTCCCAGGGCGTGGTATCCACATAGAGATAATCCACCAGTGCCTCCGGATCATTGTCGTCAGCTTCCGGTTTCCCGTCAAAGGTAGGTCTCACGTTCTCCGGGGTGAAGAAATGCTGGTGGATATTCTCCTGCCCGTTCTCCACGAACTGGCCGTTCATTAACTCTCCTTTGGAATTGTAGTAATAGATAAACATCAGGTAAACCGGGGCCGGGGTAAAGTTGTTTCCATTTTTATATTCGCCGTTTTTCTGAACGTAAAACTTGCCCTGGCTTCCTTCAGCAAGGGTCCATCCACTGCCGGCCTTCAGTTCATAAGTGATCTCCTGGACACGTTTCATATACCTGGCCGGGGATTCCGGATTTTGGTGGGGACCTCCGGCCTTCTGTATCTCGTTCCAGTCAGCGTGCAGGTGGCATTCAACGAGGCGGACGGTCATTTTTGCCGGGTCCTCATGCAGCTTGTTCTTCGTCTCGTCTTCTGGTATTACAGGATCCTTGCTGCAAGAGTTCAGCGACAGGACAAGGGACACTCCTACCAGAAGTGCCCACACGGTTTTACATGCAATTGTTCTCATTTTTCTTTTTATTTATTAGTGTTGATTATAGTTGTTATAAATTAAAAAATCCAGTTTACACCGCAACGCACATCACGTCCCATATCATGCGCATAGTAACGCGAGCGGTTGGTGTATTCCTTGTACTCACTGTTCAGGAGGTTGTCTGCCGACAGCATGAACCGGACCTGGTGTCCCCGTTTCACGGGAAGTTCAAGAGCAGCGTCGAACCCGAGGAGATGGTACGCCGGGGGAGTATACGGGATAAGATCCGTGTCCGGATCAAACCGCCTCTGTTTTGCGGTGAAACGGTGCCTGATGTTCAGACGCAGCCTGAGATGCGATTTCGTCTCGTGTATCCACGCAAGTTCATGGCTGAAACGGAAGGAGGGAATATAAGGAAGATAATTACCCTTTGTCCGTTCGTTTGCCCGTATAAAGGAGACGACGGCATGGTAGTCCCATGAACCGCCCGGAGTGAAACGCAGGTCAAAGTCCATACCGCGGAAGAAAGCCGGGGTCTGCCTGTACTGGAAGACCGGGTATGCTCCCGAAATCACGGTGACTGTCTCTTTCTCCGGCCCGTCATAGATATAGCCGTCCACCCATTGCAGGTAACCGTCCAGACAGACGCTGAACATCCCGTCGCCGTAACGGAGGGAAGATATCCATTTGTAGCTTCTTTCCGAGTGCATCGCAGAGTCTCCCCTGACAAACATCCCAGACCCGAGCTCGTTCCCGTTGCTGTACAGTTCATACACGTGAGGGGCACGCCAAGCCAGACCGAAGTTGGAGGTGAGCCTCCAGCGTCTGGAAAGTTGATAGTGTCCTCCCAGGCTGTAGGACACGTTGTTAAACTTTCTTGTCCCGCCATAGGGGCCTCCCGTCCAGTCATAACCACTGGCACGGGTTTCCTGCATATCCAGGCGGAGGCCTGCTTCAACGCCTCCCCTGGCCAGGTGATATTTCCCGATTCCGTATATCCCTGCCTGTGTCTCCGTGTAGTTCGGGATAACGGGCACGAATCCGGTACCCGCGCGGCTGTGGTTCTCGATGAACATGACCTGACCTCCCGCCTCGACTTGCCAGGAGCGGTAATCCCGCTTCCAACGCAGAAGATGCTGGAATGAATTCAGGTGCAGGGGAAACCGCCGGAATGTTAGAATCCAGCCGCCGGACACGGTTTTCCTGCCTATCGTCCTTCTGCCAGGTACTTTGCCAGTGAATACTTCCCCCCTTCTTCATGCCGAGCCGCATCCTGCCGAATGCGATCTGATGGGTGACCTCCTGGCAGGGAGCCCTGATACCACGGGAGAAGGGATCCGTGTGCAGGGGGCGACCAAGCCGGATACGTTCCGCCAGCAGGTCCTCGCTACCCATCTGGGCGCTGAGCATCACCCCTGTCCGGCTGTAGAAGCGGCTGTAGAAACCTTCCACTCTCAGACGTCCGCGGTCATAGCCCAGAGAGGCGGAAGCGTGATACTCTCTGGTTCCCGTGTTGTTCAGAAGATAGTGCGCAGTGGAACGGTCCCCGGAATTTGACCAGGTTCCCTGCAGACGCCAAGCGAAATCACCGGGAAAAGCACCTTCGAGCTGTCCGGTAGCCACGTAGCGACGCCCGTTACTTCCGTAAAGTGCGGAGATTCCCCCTTGAAGGGAGCGTTTTCTGAAAGGAAGCGGAGACTGCTCCATGACGATAATCCCTCCAAGGGCATCCGAACCGTATCTTACCGCATCGGAGCCCTTGATTACCGAAACAGAGGAGCTGCCGTTCATGTCCACTTCGGGAGCGTGGTCGGCTCCCCATTGCTGCCCAGTCTGGCGGGCACCGTTATGGATGATCAGTATCCGGTTCCCGTACATTCCTTGGATAACGGGTTTGGATACAGTGGTTCCCGTGCTGATGGAACTTACCCCGCTGACACGTTCGAGCAGGGTGGCAAGCGAGGTTCCCAGCGCGTTCCTGATCTCGGGAGATGAAAGGCGCCGGCTCACCACGTTGGGTGACGCCCCAGCACGTTCACCGGTCACGACCACTTCCCCGAGTTTTTGTATGTCCGGGGAGAGACATACGGTATGTATGCTGCTTTCTTTGAATACCTCGTTCAAAGGCACACGCCGGGAACCGTAACCCAGGCACTGCACGAGGACCGTATCCATGAAACACGTTCCATGACCGAAAACAATCATTCCACGGGGGGAGCTGACAAGTAACCGTTCCCTGGTCAGGATATAGGCCCCTTCAATGGGAAGCCCGCTTCCCTGGTCAATGACCAGCAGAGTATCGCGTGTACCCGTCGATTGCCGGTCAGCCTGTACCCGTGCTTCCATGGGAGAAGGGAGGGTACATAGGCAGACAACAAACAGGCACACATACTGGAGATATGCATGAAATGTCATACTTGAAAAAATATAAACGGGTTATAATCTGTTAAGACAGGACATGAAAAGCCCCTGCACGCAATCACAGTGATGGCATGCGAATCCCTCAAGGGAGTTATGACAAACACACAGGGGGTGCACGGAGGAAATGCGGGAAAAGAATGACGATGACATCTGTTTCCCCGGAGATAAGATACCTTACAGGCCTGCCAGTCGGAATATAATCGTATATAAAAATCCCTGCCTCGACAAACGGGGAGAGCGTAAAGAGACAGATGGTACAATTTTCAGGAGAATCGTGACGGGAGTGTCCCTGTTCGTTATGGGATACGCACGAATGTTCCCCGTGAACATGAAAAGCTTTCACGAGGAAAAAGGGCATCAATGTCAGCAACAACATACATGCTATGACAGCCCGCTGTCTCTGTCTTTTTTTCGTATGATCCATTAGTTTGCAAAATTAACGGTTTTAATCATCACTCGCAATACCTACAAATAATGATTTGCAAGCATAAACACCATGTATATTTGTTACGGATACCAGACAGACCGTTTTATTCCTCCAACCAGTCGTCTGAGAGCCCGAAACTCCTGGATGTTTTCATAACCAGATAGCGGTGGTAACCGTCAACCAGCTCGTAGATATCCTCTTCTTCCCGGTAATAACACACGAGGGGCATCGTGTAGCCGTCTTCCCAGATGGACAGTTCCAACAGCTTCATCTCCGGGGGAGCAACGACATTCGGGTTATAGCTGTTGGCCACGATTTTCTCGACCGGCACGGCCTTGACGTTATACGCCGGACTTTTAAAACTTGACATGACAATCACAATTTATATCTTTTCAAAACTCTCTCTTTCATCTCCCTCTCCCGTTTGGTCTGCGTGAAACCCATATACTTGCAGGTATGATCGTTTTTCAGGATGCAGACGCACATTCGTTTGTAAGTGGGTATTTCACGAAATTCAGGGATATCTATCTCGTCTATATACTCCATGCGGACGGGCCTCTTGTCAGTCCGGTATGCCGTGCATTCTTCCACCGTGAACGGTACACCGGCCGCACGCAGCTTCCCGATCGTTTCCTCTCCCAGGCAGCCTCCTTTTTCCCTCCAGAATTTCTGGCTCACCCTCAGTTTCTCCAGGTAGTTCTCCCTTGTCGCCCGGGGAAGCGTGTCAAGGAGGAAGTACATGTACTCTTTCCACGTGAACCCGTCCGGACAACTGATGGAGCGCCAGCCCATCGCAACCGTGTTCCCGTACATTCCGGCGAAACTGACGCCGTTGACCCGGCTGACCATGCGTCCCCAGGTATCCGGATCAATAACTTTATAAAGATGCAGGGTCGAAACGGCCTGTGAGATAAACGGGCTGGCCACCCTCTGGCGGGACAAGGGAATCCCGGCCTGGTAATACAAGTCATACAAACGGTTATAATCCCAACCATACCGGGCATACCCCGTCCACACGTCCGTTGTCTTCCAGTCGTATATCGGGTAGGCGTTATAAGTGTAATATCCTACACGGTGAGTCCACTTGTAGTTGGCCAGCTTACGGTAATTCTTGTCGGAATGAATCGCCCGCCACCGGTTGAAGCTCTCCTGCGTACGGATCCCCACGAGGCAGCAAACACGCTTGCATCCCTTCTTACGACGTATCCAAGAAGGGAAAAGAGACTGGAAGTCGTAATCCCACAGGCTGTCGTTCCAGAAATCAAAATCTTTCACGGTAAGAGCGGTGCCCGGCATCTGGCGAACCCAGATATTCTGGTACCCCTCTTGCCAGGGACGCCAGTACTGCTGGTACATGGAAGTACATGTGGGTACCTTGAAGGGGACACAACAGTGGAACACTTCAAGGATATCCCGGTTGTTGGAAAACATCCTTTCCACGTACTCCGTGCTCTGGCGGTACTGCACCTCGTAATCCATGTGGAACACACCCAGTTTTCTACCGGGAGCATGCATGCGGATATAATCCATGCACAAATGGAGAAGGATACCGCTATCCTTGCTCCGGAAAAAAGAGACATACACGTAATCAAAATAGTCAAAGATGATCTTCAATCTCCGGTTGGCGGCCTCGTGGACATCCATCCGGCGCATCATGCCCCACCTCCTTCATGATAACGCATCTTGACATACTTCTTCCACTCGACACAGGGGATAAAATTCTTCATTGAAAAGTCTTCCACGTGGCGTTCGTGTACAACGGCCACAAAGGGAACCATCAGAAGAAAAATCATGGATAATACGGTCCAATAACACCTCTATTACAGAGGAGTTATCCCCGCTAATATAGTAGTTATCTATGCAATTGTTTGTCAAGGTCATTTTCACGGGCATGAATCCCAACACCCTTTGCTCATCCATGGCAATGTACCAGACATGGTTACGCGTCGTTTTGAAAGGGTAATTATTATTTTGCCGCAATACGGCCGGGTTCATTACCAAAGGGGCGACAAGGTCAAAAAGCCGACCGTCCAATCCTTGTAACTTCAGAATGTTCGTGATCTCAATCCGTTATTACTAAGAATCGAATGTGTACCTATTATGCGTTTGTCCATGATTTCCGACATTATCATGCCGCAAGCACGTTACAAATGACTATCCGCAAACATGGATATCAATGGGGACGGGAATGATACCTCCTGAGTTTCCAAAAGGGAGAAAAACATAAGAATGAACAATAATGTCACGGGAACGATCTCCACACCCCATTTCTCTATCAGTTCAAAAGTCACGTGCAGGTCACATACTCTTCTTTCCGAAAACATATGACCGGAAAGGCAGGAGCAGAGAACACGGAAAAAACAATTCAAAATTTAGTGCATGATATTAAAAAAATATACATTGAAAATCAGAGGAGCGACCCGCCAATCAACAGGTGATTGGCGGGTAGCCCTCTGGCTTAAAATAAAAAATCACCTTACCAGATTCGGGTTTTTCTGGGAATCCATATCAGGATATGGAAGATACATCAGATTGTCACTCCATGTCCTGTTCGTATATTCTACAGACTCCTTTACTTGAATCCCGTCGGCGACTTCAACAGCCGTGTTCTCCGCTCTTTCCTTAAAGGTGTCTTTCAGTCTGTTCATACGGAACTGGTCCGCACGGCGTGTGACAAGGGCCACCCAGTAGCCTGCCACCTCCCAACCATGCTCCTTATAAGCCGCTTCGGCAAGGTCATCTGCAGAAAGTCCGGTGAGCGGTTCCAGTCCGGCACGCTCGCGGACATCATTCAGACACTTGAATGCCAACTCGTCCGTTTGCCCCATCCTGGCCTTAGCCTCCGCATACCACAACAAAACCTCCGAATAACGAATGATTCTATGCCGATGGTCATTACACATGTTCTGACTGGCCGGTTTTGTATAATCATACGGGGCATTGGTATTCACCTTTGACGCAGGATCCCAGTTGACAGAGAATATACTGAACATGGGGTGGTGTTCCGGAACAACAGGTGTGCCGTCCTCCTTCAACTCCCACCAGTCAACCAAGGTTCCGTCTTTTAGACGGATTTTGGGATCATAGGTGGCATCCTTTCTCGGACCATCAGGAAACTCTTTCCAGAAACGGATCTCTCCCCAGGCGTCCCCCCAACCGCCCAGCGATTCAAACTGGTTACATGAAGTAAGCTCCGAATCCTGTGCCCAATCCACGAACGGTGAATAGTTTATGCCGAGCACCGTCTCATTATTATAGTTATTGCTCATAGCATACACATCTTTGTACTCCTTATCGAGCTTATACTCGTATTCACCTCTGTTCACACCCTCAATGACCTCCTTCGCCTTTTCAGCAGCCTTTGCGTAATATTCCGTTTTGTTCATCGGCCAGCCGGCCATAGCCATATACACTGCTGCCAAAGTAGATTTGGCTGCCTGCCGGGTTACATACACATTCACTCCGTTCAGAAAGCGGGGGCTGCCACTGTAACCCGTAGGCAATACGGCCTCAGCTTCGGTCAGGTCCTGCACAATATGACCATACACTTCTTCCACGGGGGATAGAGGTTTGGTATAATCATCGTTGACATTGTCCAGATTCATCGGCAGCGGTCCCCAAAGTCGCACCAGGGTAAAATAAGCGTATGCCCTCCAGAATTTAGCCTGCCCGAGGGCGATATTTATCTCATCTTGAGTGGTAGGTGTTTTAGAGGCCCCCTGTATGATCAAATTGGCAGCCTTTACAATGGCATAATGCATGTTCCACGCATCTTTGACACCCTTGTTGTTGTTTGCTGCGGCAAACTTGTCCATTTCTGCGGCAGGCTGTTTGTTGCTCCCCGGATTGGTCGTTATATCATCCCCCTGCCACTGGGGCAGCTGCATGTTCGTATATACCTGTGAAAGATTGACTTTCTGGTAAAGGGCATATATGCTCATGTTCAATTCATCCTGGGTAGAGAAGAAGTTTTCCGGAGTGAGTTTTCCCCTGGGATCTTCCGTTAAGAAATCACTGCACGACATCAGTGAAAATGACAGGGCAACCATAGTGCCTGCTATTATTTTTATTTTCATAAGTTCTTCTATTTTAGATTTAAAAATTCATCCGGAGACCGAATGTGAATGTTCTTGGGGAAGGATAGGCTCCCATGTCAATACCCGCGTCAACGTCAACGCTGCTGTTTGAGAAGGTAGTACCGGCCGGATCCATTCCCTTGTACCCGGTTATTGTAAATAGGTTCTGACAGCTGAAAGTAAGCCGCAAATCAGCGAATCCGGTTGTTTTTTGGGGGAAAGTGTATGAAAGACTTATATTCTCCAGACGAAGAAAATCTGCGTTCTCCAGCCATTTGGTTGAAACTGGCTGGAGATTATTCCCACCTTCGGTCAGACTCGGATATATAGCCGATGGACCAATCTTGTCGAATCCCTTCAGATAGGCATCTGCCAGAGTTACAAAGCGGGAATTCCCTTCGGCCGAAGCCATAGTGTACCTCACAAGATTCAAACGTTTAGCTCCGAAAGATCCATTAAAGAACAGATTCAGATCCCAGTTTTTATAAGACAGGGAGTTGTTCCATCCCAAAGTGAAATCAGGATTGGCCTTCCCGATAACCTTGCGGTCACCGCCGTCTATCGACTGAGTTGCCATCCACATCTCTGTATGTATCATGTCCTTTTTCATCCAAACCGGTCCATTCATATCCCCAAAAGTACCAATGGCCTCACCCGGCTTGATAATAGTGGCATAATCAACCATACCGGCAGCCGGACTGGAACCGTTGATGAAGTCATCCTTACCGCCAGAAAGACGTTCCACACGGTTCTTCAAATAAGTGCCATTCAAGGTGGAAGACCATTGAAATCGATCATTCTGTATAATTCGGGCGGTCACGCTCAAATCAATACCACGATTACTGATCTCGCCGTCATTCACCCAGAAAGAGTTACCGCCGACATATCCGGGGATACTTCTTTTGAGTAACGCATCGGTAGTACGCTTGTAGAAATAGTCCACACTGAAATTCAGCCGCCTGTCAAATAGGGAAAACTCTAAGCCCAGGTCGAATTGCTTGGTCTTCTCCCACGTAAGTTCAGGAGTCGCTATGTCATTTGCCCAATAACCGGTAAAATTACTATTGGTTCCAAAATTGTATGCAGTGGCACTCATAAGGCCCAAGGTCGCATAAGGACTGATCGCCTGACTACCCACAATACCATAACTGCCGCGAACTTTAATGTCCTGAACCGCGGAAACATCCTTCATGAAATCCTCATTACTCAACGTCCAAGCTGCGGCAATAGAAGGAAAGTACCCCCATTTCTTTTTGGCGAAGCGAGAAGAACCGTCAGCACGGAATGTACCGGTAAGCATATAACGGTCCTTGTAATTATACATGACACGGGCAACTCCCGACATCAGTGCCCATTGGCTATAGCTGTTGCTTCCATCACGGGAGGAGGCCATGCCTACATTCCACCAGCCCACACCTTCGGTCAGCAAATTGTTCCCCGTTATACCGATTGCCCTGGTTTCAGAAGAAGTCACCTCATATACAGCCGTGGCTGTCAGATGGTGGTCATTCCAGGAACCTGTATATGTCAGGTTATTGGAGCTTTGCAGCATCAGGCGATAAGTGTCATTATTCCCCATACCACTCTTCGTACCCACTCTTTTGGAACTGAAGCTATAACTTTTCCCGTCATAATAGTCCACGCCATTGGTTGTGATAAATGTCAGACCTTTTACTATATTGAAGCGTAAATCAACACGTCCATTGAATACGTTGGTCATTGCCTCTCCCCGACTGCAACCTTAGGATACCGACTGGATTGGAGGCTATGGAATTATAAATATCTGTATTATAATTCCCGTTTTCGGACATCATCGTCATTGTAGGTGAATAGTTTAATGCGATCCATATTGGATTGTCCTTACTCGATGCAAAAGAACCACCATAACGGATACCGTGAGAAGCATTGATGTCTGCCGTGATATGCAGCCAGTCTGTAAGCCGTGAAGAGAGATTCATCTTTGCCGAGTAACGCTCATTCTTCGATTTAATGACCACCCCCTCCTGACGCATATAGTTGGCAGAAATATAATATTGCGTCTTCTCACTACCATTGGATACAGTCAGTTTGTAATTTTGTGTAATCCCTGTACGGAAGATCTCATTCTGCCAGTTGATGCCAGCCGAGCCATTCTGGTAAGAGAGTAATTCCTCATCCGAAAAATCAATACCCTTGACCTCTTTCAACGCCAGAGCGTAATCATATGCTCCAAGGATATCGTATCTCTTATATACGTTAGAAACTCCCACTGATGCGTCGAACATAATTTCACGCACACCCGCCTTGCCACTCTTGGTAGTGATCAGAACAACTCCGTTTGAACCTCTGGAACCGTATATGGCAGTAGATGAAGCGTCCTTGAGAACCTGCATCGAACGGATATCCTCAGGATTGATACCGTCCAAACCGCTTTCACGAACGATTCCATCAACCACATACAAAGGGTCGTTACTTTTGCTGATGGAGTTAGCACCACGGACGCGGATCTTCACACTTCCTCCGGGGACGCCGCTGTTCTCAACATGGACGCCACTGACACGCCCTTTGAAGGGCGTCTGCAACCTGGGTTATAGGCTGATCCTTAAAATTTTTGTTGTCCAGAACGGCTACGGAACCAGCCATATCCGCTTTTCTTACAGTACCATAGCCAATAACAACCACTTCATCAAGTATTTCGGCATCTTCCTTCAAAACGATGTTTAACGGCCCACCTGTCCAGGCTATTTCCTGGCTCTGATAGCCGACATAAGAAACAATAATTATATCCCCTTTTTTACGTTCCTAAGGGAAAAATCACCGTCAAGTCCCGTGATGCTACCGTTTGTCGTCCCTTTGACAAGTACGGATGCGCCGATAATGCTTTCACCATAGGAACATCATAGTCATAACTGGTCAAATCAGGCTGTATATCCCTTTTCTTGTCATAATTGGCACCGCTGGTAAAACCAAAGTTCGTTCCTCCATGCACCATATAAAAATTAAATGAAACATCATTTGCAGATAAGCCTCAGTCTGGCGGGCGATTTCCGAGGCAGAGACCTGAGGAAACGGTTCTCCCCAATGCGACAGCCAGCGGATAAAACTCTGCAACCATATACGGTCCTTTTGCCACCATGATACTGGTTCACCACCTTTTAAGATTAGCGATATCACTCTCCCCATTGGCCGTAGGCAGGGCACCTGCCACACACCCGCCCCTCAAACAACCAACTTCCATCGAGGTGAACAACGAACGGAATCCGGCATCAGCCAGCTGCCCTTTGATCTTTGCATTATAGGAACGGTGCTCTTCAAACGATATATCTTTTACGCTGGGAAACGTATGAGCCAAACTCGTACACCACACTGCACCATAATGATAGGACCACCTTTGGTACATTGCAGGGGGCCCACTTCCTGATACAGACGATCAATATATTTTTCGTATATTTCCAGAAACTCCCGTATTATCCCTCCTTGTTCCATACCTGGTATATTCTGCAGCCACCAAGGATACCCGCCGAATTCCCACTCGGCACAAACATAAG
>VOFI01000201.1_pt1 | contig 48000 bp, 54 predicted proteins | sample 5384131 | NCBI WGS metagenome assembly VOFI01 (sample SAMN12384728, study PRJNA508395) | human gut metagenome | isolation source: healthy gut H | host: Homo sapiens
TAGGCTACCAGATTGCCGTTCAATTCCGGATCATAGAGCTTGTAGAAGTGATTCTTCCCGTTGATATCCTCCTCAGCGAGCACCTCGTTCCAGACGCGCACCTCCGAAATATCGCCGTCGAGATAACGGGAGTCCTCATACGAGTAGCCGATCCAGAAACTGCGCTGCGTTTCGGTCTCGGTGGCATAGTAGCGTCCCCAATCCACGGCGTCCGTAAACCGGGTGAATGTCTGCGGCGTCTTTTTCACTCCGTCGATATAGACGTTCACCTCATGCGTCCCGCTATCGTAGGTAACGGCAATATGCGTCCAGCGTCCGGTCTTCACCGTCCAATCCGAGGAGGTCAGTTTTTCGTCGACGGTCGTTCCCTGCAGGCCGTCCCACGACCTGCAACTGGTTGTTCGGAGCCGTATCGCCGAACCGCAGCAGGAAATGGCCTTCGACGCCCATCAAGGTCGAAATGTTCGAACCGCGTCCGTCGGCGAATTCGTCCACTTTGACAAGTGCTTCGGCCGTGAGGCTGCGAAGATTCCGGAGCGGATCCGGATTCTTCCATTCGACACTTACCGCATTCTCCCGCAGGTTGGCAACGACATTGACGAGCGATGCTTCCTTCACCACGAAATAAACGGTACGACGGCTGGCCAGCGTCGCGACCCCGATTCCGTCGATCGAAACCGGAAGCACATAAACCTGCGTTTTGTCGAGCGACAGCAGGTTCCTGAACCGGACCTCCACCTCGCTCGAAGTCGTTTCCCCCGCAGGAATCACGGCCTTCGGCTCGGGAATCTCGTAATAATCCGCAGGAAGCATCTCGGCGGAACCGAATAGGCCGTATTGTACCACTCGACCTGCCCCGGATCGGCCACATAGGCGAACGAAATGTCCGAATCGGCAGGCATCGCGAGCTGCGCCTGCAACGTGCGCACATAGCTGTCGGCTTCCTCCTCGACGAAGACCGTAGAGGTTTGTTCGGCCGTATTGTAAATCTTGTTGTCGAAATGCTCCGTATCGTCCTGGCAGGAGACAAGCGCTCCCGCTCCGACCAGCAATACGGACAAAAATCCGATATGACGTTTCATGTTCAATAGGTCTTTTTATTTGATCGACGGGTTGAGCGTCGAAATCATGTTACGCATGTTCTTGTAGGTATTGTCGGCATTGAAATAATCCCCCGAGAAATCATAGACCCCTACGGCATGAATCCTCGCTCCCTGCTGGGGCGTGCCGGCCCAGGCTGCCACGGCGTCCGTCGCCGGCGTACCGTCGGAGAACGTGGCGTATTTGTTCGTTCCCGAGAGCGGCGTACCGGCTACGACCATGCCATAACGACCTGCATAATCGGCGATCCAGTTCCGGGTCATCAGCGTCGTCAGCTCATTGGTCGCCGTAGCGGTCCGGCCGTCAAGCAGGACGATCGGGCACCGATCCAGAATGTCTTTGTCCAACAGATTGTCAGGCTGTCCGAAGAAAGTCAACTCCACCCCTTCGTTACGCGAGCACCAGTCTTCGAGAATGCCGATAAAACAGTTCTCGTTTTCCATGTACTCCTTTTTCTCGGCATCGTCCATCAGCACGGTGGATTTCCCCGTATAACCGATGCAAATGCCGTCATAGGGATACTTTTTCAGCAAAGACAATGTATAGGAGAGCGTATCGGTGAGGTACGACCGGAAATCCCGGTCGGGGTCTGCGGGCTCCACGATATTCGTATAGTCGGTTTTCATCCCGTCGAAATCAATCGTATAGACGATCTTCATCCCCTTCTGCTCCCGCAGATAATTCATCTGCTCGATCTCGCTCTGCGTGAGACTGTCGGGATGGATCAGCCCCACGACGTCGATGCTGTCGGGGACGTCGCGCAGGTAATGGGCCCGCGACACCGGCACTTTCACGCTGTTGTCGTACCATGCGTAAACCAGCGTATGATCGGTCTTGCGGTATTCGCGCAACGAAGCGAGATACCGGGAATAGAGTTCGGGGTTCTGCTGCTCGACATTCTCATACTCCACCGAGAGGTTGTCCACATCGGTCCAGTCCTCGCAGGAGGGAAGGCCGAATGTCGTCGCCAACAGCAGAGCAACAGCTATTTCGATTTTTCTTTTTCATCGTTCTTAAAAGATTTATTCGTTAACCAATTTCGGATTGCAGTCCCACCAGACATGCGTGGAAAGCCTGTCGCCACCATTGGAAAGGTCTTTGCCGACAGCCCTGTTCAGATTCACTCCGTTGGTTTTGTACTCATCCGAAGGATAGATCAGACGACGGCGAATTTCCCGTCGGCGACATCGCCTCCGCTCCGATTCACGGGCGCAGCCGCCAACTTCGGATAACCCGTGCGGCGGAACTCGGCCCAGGCTTCGTGTCCCAACGGGAAGTTGGCGATCCATTTCTGCGTGATGATCTGCTCGAGCTGCAACTCGGGATCCAGAGAGTTCCATGCGGGCACGCACTTCGTATCGGGCACGAATGCGTATTGCCCCTTGGGGGTCGTTGTAGGCGCCGACCCTGTTCTGCGAAGAGAGGTAGGAGGCGGCATCTCCGGCATTCCACTTCGCGAACGAAAGTTCGACTCCGCGACGATAGAAGTTCTCGGCCGTATCGCCCGTATCCCAGCCGTAAAGCGCCGCTTCGGCCCGCAGGAACATCACCTCCGAAACGTTCATCCACAACAGCGGATCGCTTTGACCGATATTCAGATTCGAATAAGCCTGTCCGCTGGTGATGGGATATTCGTTGCCGATGCGCAGCCCCCAATAGTCATTGGCCGCGTCGGTGAACGTGGACTTTTTGGCATAAGCGCTGATCCGGGGATCGTTCCAGCTCTTCATGTAATTGAGCAGATCGGCCGAAATACGCGTTTCGCCTCCGTTGTATTCGTAGGCCACCTTGTAAAACGGATTGACGTTGATTCCCGAAAGCTGAGCGTTGTCGTCGTTCGAAGTCATTACACCCAGTTTCCCGTCCGTTGTATCCACGGCCTCTTTGGCTCGCTGCTCGGCCGTCGCAGGAGCCGCATAGACCAGCCGCATGGCCATCCGCAGCTTGAGCGAATTGGCGAACTTGATCCATTTTTCGATATCTCCGAAGTAGACCTTGTCGGCAGCCGCCGAGATCGACGAGGTGCGATGTTCCGTCAGTGTGGCAACCGCAGCATCCAGCTCTTCGAAAATCTTTTCGTAGACCTCCCGCTGGGTATCCAGCGGAGCCGTAACCTTCCCGTCCGAACCGATCCGGCTGTAAGGGATCGGCCCGTAGGTGTCGGTCACGCGCTGGAAAGCCGCAGCCTTGACGATCCGACCCACGGCAAGGATCGCTTCGTCTTTCGTTGCAGCCTGCAAGCTGAGCCAGTTGGAATAGACGTTGGGAATGATTTCCAGATACATTTTACCCAGCCAGTCCTGCGAAGGATTGAAATAGGAGAACGAGTTGGCCCACACCTGCGAGTCGGCGAAATAGCCGCCCCACACACCGCCCATCAGGCACTCGGTGAACTGATTCAGATGCTCCTCGACGGAATCACATTGCTCTGCATACCGCCGAGCAGCGAGCTGACGAGGTATTCGTCGCGCTCCGTCTCCTCCGGAGAAACCTCCGCCCAGTTGCGGTTGTAGTCCATGTAGTCTCCGGTACACGAACCCGCCAAAGCTCCGCCCAGGAGGCAGACGCCGAAGCATATCTTGTTGTATGTCGTTTCATGATCTTCGTTAAATTTAAGTCTGACATTGAAACCCAGGTTTCGCGTGCCCGGCATCATGAAGTTGTCGATTCCCTGGTAATAATTGCCCGTGGTGGCCACGGCTTCGGGATCGAACGGCGCCTCGCAGTAGATCATCCACAGGTTGCGGCCTACCAGCGAAACCGTGACATCGGCGATGTTCAGAGCTTCTGCCTTCGGAATGGTATATCCGATCGACACCTCCTGCAAGCGGAAGTTCGTCGCCGAATAGGTGTAATATTGGGAAAGGCCCCCCTGTCCGGCGACCACCGAATACCAGTCAGATCGCCGTTGACGACGACTCCTCCGAAATCGCGCGGCGGCCGTGGCTTCCGACACCCCCGTAATAATCCGATATAGGCCTGGGTCGCCGAATAGACGATGCCGCCCAGACGGGCCGAAAGCATGAAACCGAAAATTGAAGTTGCCGTAGTTGAAGTCGTTGCGCCAGGCCAGATTCGCCTTCGGGAATACCGAGCCGAGTTTGATATCGCTACATTCGTCGTGTTGCCGACCACCTTGCCGTCGGCATCGACATAGATGTTGCCCCGGCTGTCGCGCCGCAGATCGGCCGTGGAGTACAGATCCCCCAGGCTGCCGCCCTTTTTCAGCAGGAACCGTGCGTAACCCAGCCCGCCGATGTCGAGACGGTCGAGCGTCATCGGTTCGTTGATGACGGGAATCACATAACCCTCCATCAGCTCCATGATTTCATTGCGGTTGGCGCTGAACGTGAAGTTCGACGACCAGCCGAATTTACCCCATTCGTTCGAATAGCCCGCCGAAAGTTCGATACCTTTGTTGCGTACCGATCCCGTCTGAATGTACATCGTGGAATAACCCGACGACGGCGAAATGCCGGGGTCGAAAGTCTGGTTGTAGGTCTTGGCCGTATAAAGGCTCAGGTCTACGTTGAAATGGCGGAGGAAACGCGCCGTCAGTCCCACTTCCCACGAATCGGTGCGCTCGGGTTTCAGCTCGCCCATCGGATAATGGGTTTTGGAAGCCCATTGCTGGTTCGCGTTGTCCCACTCGTAAGTCTGTTGCGCGAGGAACCGCGGAATGGGAAGACCCACCGAAGCGAACGAACCGCGTACTTTCAGATAGGAGATCCATTTCGGCATCGGAAGCGCCTCGGAAAGCACGACAGAAGCGCCTACCGACGGATAGAAGAACGCCGTCTTGGCGGAATAGGGCCCTGCAAGCTGCGAAGGCCAGTCTCCGCGGCCGGTGAGGGTAAGGAAATAGGTGTTCTTGAAACCGGCCTCGACCGACGCGAACAACGACTGCGTCTGGTCACGGTACCCCGACTGGATACGCTTGGTCTTCGTATTGTCCAGCTGCATTACGTTGAATACATTGGCGATTCCGTGGACATGATCGGCCCTTCGTTGCTGAAAATACTCTGCTGCATGTCCGAATAGGAGGCCCCGATATTGGCATTCAGCGACCAGTTCTCCCCGAACGTCTTGTTGATGTTCACCAAAATATCGGCATAGGTCTGCTTTTGTCGATCGTACGCTCCAGCATGAAGGAACCTTTCGACAATGCGTCGGAACCCTCGTTCGTCAGCGTGGTGTTCGACGTCGCATAGAGTTTCTTGGTGTATTCGTTGTTGGAGTTGTCGATCCGCACGCGCCCCGACACCGACAGCCAGTCGAGAATCCGGTAATTCAGATTCGCATTCAGCATGTAGCGGTCTTTCTTATTCTCGCGCAGGTTGCGATAGGCGATCCAGTAGGGATTCTGTCCGGTCAGCGCCGAGAACATCTTTTCGGGCCAGTATTGCGTGGCGAGTTTCCGATCGGAGTCCCAGCGTTCGTACATCCGAATATCCTCCCAGTCGTTCCCGCGCGGGAAAAGGTAAGCCGTCACCAGCGGATTCGAATAGGTTCCCTGGTTCACCATGTTCATGTCGCTCTGCTTGATGTAGCTGGCTCCCACGTCGAGCGTCATACGGTCTTTCAGGAACGACGTAGTGTTACGGAACGTGAAATTGTAACGGTCGTAGTCGTTATTGGGAACCATCCCCTTCGAATTGACTGCCGAAGCCGAGACATAGGTCTGGTTTTTCTCCGTGCCTGTCGAGAGAGCTACGGTCTCGGTCGTCACGACGCCCGTTTGCAGGAAATCGTCGGCCGGGTCATACCCTCCGATCGTAGCGGCGTTCAGACGGGCTCCCCAGCTCTTGTCTACCGACGAGGCGGACGAAACAAGGCTGCCCGTGCCGTAACGGTTCTGGAATTCGGGCATACGGAACGGACGCAGAAATTCCGTATTCTGCGATACGGTGACGCTCAGCGCTCCGGCCTTGCCCTTCTTCGTGGTGATGACGATGGCTCCGTTGGCGGCATTGTTGCCGTAAAGGGCCGCTGCGGCGGCTCCCGTCAGCACCGAAATCGATTCGATGTCTTCGGGATTGATGTCCGCGATAGCTTCCGTCGTACCCCCGCGAGTCGAACTCCGTACCGCCCTCGCTGCCCAGATTGAACATCGGGATACCGTCGATCACGTAAGAGTGCATTCGACGACTGGCTGATGGCCTTGCTGCCGCGCATCACCACTTTCGAAGCGCCGCCCACACCCGACGACGAGGCGTTTATGTTCACGCCGGCAACCTTGCCGTTCAGCGAGTTGATGAAATTGGCGTCTTTGTTGCCGACGATATCTTCGGAATTCACCTGCTGCACGTTGTACGACAGCGCCTTCTCCGAACGTTTGATACCCAGAGCCGTTACCACGACGGCATCGACGGTCTGGGCCTCTTCGCGCAAGGCGAAGTCGATCTGCGAACGCTGACCGACGAGAATCTCCATCGGAGCATAACCCAGGAAATTGACAGTCAGCACGGCCGTCGCGGCAGGTGCAGGAATCTCAAGGTGTAAGAACCATCGAGCCCCGTGCTCGTACCGATCGTCGTGCCCTTCACAAGAACCGCCGCACCGATCACCGGAGCACCGGTACGATCCGATACCCGGCCGCGGACCGTAAAGGGTTTGTCAGTGTCGGTTCCGGTCAAAGACAACAGGATATTCTGTCCTCGATACTATATGCGAGCGCGATCCCCGTATCAACTGATCGAGAACCTCGCCGGAGCGGTTGCTTCTCGGCATGAACGAAATGAACTCCGCAGAGGCATCGATGCCCTCGCCTAACATGAAAAGATAACGGGACTGTCCTTCTATGGCAGCAATAGCTTCGGAAAGAGGAACCTTGTCCAGATTGACGGTCAGCAAGTTATCCTGAGCTCTGGCTGCCAACGTACACACGCAAGAGTCAGACAAACACATAACACCACCCGTCCGATTAGTCCCTCGATTTTACACGAAAACTTGTTTTTATTCATACATTGTAGAAAGATTGGGTAATAGGTTTTGTAGTCTTTCAATGGCGGAGCCGATTACCGGCCTGCGGGTCTGCCAACCCGCAGGCGTTTTTATTTTCAAATTTCAACGCTCCCTACCGATAATAAACGAAGATCAGGTCATAGGCGACAAACGGTTTTAGGCTGGTTATACAAAAGGGTTTCAATGGATCGTAACAACGTTTTTCTTCGGATCGTGCGTGAAGGTGAAATCCGAAGTATGCTGCAACATCGCGCAATGCATGGTCGATGCCGTCTGAAATCCGTATCTTTCCGCTCGCAAAGCCAATGACCGGCATTGTCGACGGGCAATTTCAATACGCACATTATACGCAGTTTCAAACTTCCGCATCAGTTCCTCGAACGACTGGCCGCGAACGCTGATCAATCCCTCCGTCAACAAACAGCGTCGAAATCGCGGACTTTGCTGACGGAGAAACGCCCGTTCAACCAATGTGCTTCGTCTCCGGAGTTCAACACGGCGCCGGCCCGGGTCGTCCGCTCGGTCAGGCGAAGGGATCCGTCCAACAAAATCGTCGAAAAGCGTCTCGATTTCTCATCCGCGACGACATTGAAACGGGTACCCAGAACCTCCACATCGGAAGCGAAAGTCCGGACGATAAACGGATGATCCTCGTCGTGTTCCACTTCGAACATCGCCTCTCCCGTGAGTTTCACCATACGCTCATGACGCCCGAAAACGACCGGATATTCGAGACGGGCACCCGAGTTGAGCCAAACCCGCGAACCGTCCGCCAACGTGATATCCACCCGTTGTCCCGCCGGAACGTCCAGAGACGTATACTGCGAGGAAAAGCTATTGACCGTATGCAGGTATGTCAGATAGCCTGCACCGAAGAACAGCACGACCGCTGCCGCCACTCCGCCCAGACGCCGTACGATCCGCGGGAGCCGTCCCCCAAGCCGCTCCTTCATGGGCTTATCGCTCCCGCTCTGCTAAGAATTCCCTGCACTCCGAATCGTATATCTTCGTCATTTCAAAGACGAACCGGATCTCCTCGAATTCTTTCACATGGTCGGGAGGCATCCAACCACTTCACCAGTTTCCGCTTTTCCGCCTCCGAACTTCTGCCTTCGAGATATTTCAATATATCCGTAGATTCCATTTTTTCAATTTCACGTTTCGTTTCACCACCGGAAAATTATCGTTCTGCCGGTCTTCTAAATAGTATATTGCACAAGGGGGGGGTAAGGACAAAAAAAATCGGCCGTTTTTCGCAAATAAATATTTTTATAAAATTCATAAAATATTTTCATAATATTTGCCGGCTGGTAATCTGAATATTACGAAAAAATCCCAAATACAGGGGGGGGGTGATACCATTAAGAAAAATGTTATAACTTTGACCCAACAAACTCGCGACGCAGTATCCCCGAAAAATGAATCCCGATACGGAAATATTCAACAGGCTCTACGTCAGATACCGGAGTAATTTCATCGCCATTGCCCGGTCATATGTAGAAGATACTGCCGTAGCCGAAGATATCGTCACGGATTCTTTTCGTCTCCTGGTGGCTCCGCAGGAATACGCTTCCCGAAAATACCGATCCCCGGAGATACGTCGTAGGAACGATCAAAAACAGTGTCTGGAACATCTGCGCTCCCGTCAGATACAAACCCGGGCTCACAAAAACCTTCGGGATACGAACGCTCGTATGCTGGCGTATCATCTCGCCAGTCTGGAAAACAATACGACCGAAAATCTACACGCGGAAGAAGTCGTCGAGATCTTGCGCAGGCAGCTGGAAGCGATGCCTGCCCTGATGCGGGATATTTTCATCGCCAGTCGCACCGAAGAACTGAGTCATAAGGAAATTGCAGCACGGTTCCATATTTCCGAACGCAGAGTAAAATACGAACTTAAAAAGCATTGGACACATTGAAAGAGTCGTTCAGGGATTATTTGCCGGCATTTTTCATCCTTTGGGCTATCGACCTGCTGATGCAAGACTATCGTTGAATCCGATCGAGGAGAGCCGCCCCGTATCGGCCTCAATTCATTCATATAAAATGGTTTCCACTCCCGAAGCACCGAAGAGGGCCGTCAGCGTATTCCTCGGGAACACGATGGAAACATCTTGCAGCGCCTTCTTTGTCCTGATAGGCGAACGACACATGCTCGAACCGTATGTCGCCGGCGGCCGGCGCCTGCCGTTCGCCTTCCATCTCCGGCTCGTTCACCAGCGCGAGAGTACGCCCTCCGGCAATGGAGAAGTAGCGGAACGCCGCAAAGCCGGTCAATAAATGCGTCGCGGACTTCTCCGAGGTACGTCTCCGAGCATCCCGGCATAGGCTCGTGCTCTTCCGATGGCTCCTTTCCCGTCTTTTGCGTCACCATGAAACTTCACCCGTGAGCGGGTCTCGTCCCCGTTCATTGCCCTCTCCTTGCTTTTCCTCACCGGAACTTTTCAGGCCGGGTTCGGAAAGCATCGACTTTTCAGGGAAAGACAGAGACGCTCTTTCCCGAAACGGCCTCTTAATCCGAGGTGAAAGAGGAGTCACACAGAACATACTTTATTCAGAAAAAAGAGAAAATCATCGGGAAAAGCTATGCTTCAAGACGAGATATGGTAATGATATACCTAAAAAAAGCGATTGACGATATTTCGTCGTCATCCTAATTTTGCGGCGTATTTTTAATATTAAAACGAAAGATGGTAAAATCAAAACAGCGTCTATTTCCACCATACTGTGTCTAATATGCTGCGTGAATGCAAATGCCCAGATTATCAGAGGAAAAAGTGGTCGACGGCACCACTCGCGAACCGCTGAATCGTGCAGCCGTGGAGATACGCTCTTTCGGGGACGACGCCTACATAGCAGGAGGTTCCACCGATGCGAAAGGAGAGTTTGAGCTCCGCCTGAAAGAAACGTATTCCAAAATTCGGGTCTCCGTTACCTTCCTGGGATATAAGCCGGTCCAGAAAGTATATGTCCCCGATGAAAGCCGCGATTATCTCGACTTCGAGATGCAGGAGGAGGCCCAGACCATGGACGAGGTGGTGGTAAAGGGGCTGAGTCCGGCGGAAAGAGTGCAGCGGCTGGCCTATAACGTATCGCTGGTGGAAACGGCCAAGCTGAAAAACACGACGATGGATCTGTCCAATGTCATCGACAAGATCAGCGGGGTGAAAATCCGCTCCACGGGAGGCGTGGGTTCCGGGAAGCCAACGTCACCCTGAACGGCTTTTCCGGACGCCACGTGAAAATCTTCATCGACGGAGTGCCGATGGACGGCATGAGTTCGGCTTTCGGGCTGAACAACATTCCGGCCGGTTTGGCCAAGCGTGTGGAGGTATACAAGGGCGTCGTGCCTATCGAACTGGGCGGCGACGCGCTCGGCGGAGCCATCAATATCGTCACGGACAACAGCCGGCGCACTCGGGTCAGCGCTTCCTATTCGTTCGGTTCGTTCAACACCCACAAGACCAACGTTTATGCGGAACATACCTCGAAGAAGGGTCTCTATGTCTCGCTGAATGCCTACCAGAACTACTCGGACAACGATTACAAAGTCAATATCGACCACTACACCAAGTTCGGCGAAACCGGCAACAGCGTAGTCTACGAGGATCTCGTAGTCCGCCGGTTCCATGCCAAATACCACAACGAGGCCGCAATTCTGAAAGTCGGCGTCGTCGACAAACCGTGGGCGGACCGCCTGCTCTTCGGTTTCACCGGAGGCTACGAGTACAAGCAGACCCAGAACGCCTCCAACATGAACTGGGTGTACGGAGCGCGCTACACCACGGCCAACACGCTGATGCCGCAGCTGACTTACGAAAAGAAATTCAAGGTGTTGAAGGGGCTGCACGTGTCGTTGAACGGAAATTATAATTTGGTCAGTCCTACGCGGCCGACACGGCCCGTTGCAACTACAACTGGCTGGGAGAAAAGAGTAAACCCAAGAGTGCTCCGGGAGAGCTGGCCTATACCAAATACCGTTATCGCGACAACAACGGCGCAGCCAACTTCCGTATGGCCCTTTTCCCCGCGGACGGCCATTCCGTATCTTTGAGTACCACCTTCACCTCTTTCTCCCGTTCGGGCAAGGACGAAACCCAGCCCACGCCCGAATACGAGCATCCCCAGCAGAGCATGAAAGCGGTTACGGGGCTGAGTTACAAATACGATTACAAGGGCAAATGGAACACCTCCGTTTTCGTGAAGAATTACCTGAACCATCTGGAAGCCTATCTCGATCCGGACGGCGGAAGCGACTATCGGGATTTCAGCAACACCTCCTCATATTGGGGCGGAGGTTTGGCCAGCACCTACTTCTGGGGGCAGCACGTGCAGCTGAGGCTTTCGTATGAGTATGCGCTCCGCCTGCCCACCAGCCGCGAACTGTTCGGTACGGGAGACGACATCGAACGGGGAAATTCGAGCCTGAAGCCGGAAACGAGCAACAATATCAACGTCGGCGTTACAGCCAGCCCGATAGACGCGGGCAACCATCGCCTGACGATAGACGCGGCCTTCCAGTACCGCGAGATAGACGACTATATCCGGCGAACCACGAACAACGACAACGGACGCGCCTCTTCGAAGAATGACGGCGGAGTCCGCAACCTCGGCGGAGATTTCGGCATCCGCTATGCGTTCGCCGATCTTTTTCTTCATCGGCGGAAATTTCAGCTATATCGACATGCGGAGCATGACCAGATACGTGACGGGCACGCAGCGGAGAGTAAAAACTACAAGGAACGTATTCCGGCCATTCCCTATATGTACGGCAACGCAGAGGCCGGAATCACGCTGCGCGATGTTTTCCTGAAAGGAGCCACGCTGGATATTCATTACATGATGAATTACATACGGCAGTTCAGCTACGAATGGAACACCTACAACAACCCCGAACTGGATGTGCCTACCCAGTTCTCGCACGATCTTTTCGTGAGCTACAATTTCGGCAGGAAGTCGGAGTTCACGGTCTCGGCCGAGTGCACCAACATCTTCAACGCCCGCCTGTACGACAATTTCAAGATGCAGAAGCCGGGACGCGCCTTCTGCCGTCAAATTCGGATATAATTTCATTAAATAACAAATACAAGTGCAAATGAGAACCGATTTCAAATTTTTCAGCTTAGCTTTGTGCGTATGCGCTCTGGGAGCGTGCAGCGACGATGACCCGATTCGACCGGGACGGGCAGCAGCGGCAGTTCCGATAAGCAGTACGTGGTAATGAGCGGATCGGGGAGAGAACAACGGCGCATACTTGCAGACGACCGACGATCCGACGACCGGCACGCTCGACCCTGCAAATCCCGACGGGCGCATCTTTTTCAGCGGGAACAATCCGGACTTCGTAAATTATAACAACGAGATCCTCATCGGCATGAACTACCCGTCGCAGGGAGGCTCTTCTTCGGACTACATCACGATGGCCTGGAAGCTGGTGGACGGAAAGCTGACCCAGCACGGAGGCGGCGTAGCTCTGGACGGAGACGTGAAGGCACGCGGTATCTTCAAGAACTACCTGATCGGCATGTCCGACCAGGCTACCGACTACGACCATTACGAACGTGTGAAGTTCATCGAGTTGAACAGCTTCGGCGCAGCCGTAGTGGACGGAATAATCGACTGCGACGACATGTCCAAGGAACCGCAGAGCCAGATGGAAGGCGAAACATGGGGCGTGGGCGACATCGCCGAGTTCGGCGACTATGTGCTGCTCTCATACAGTACCAAGCATCTGGTAAAAGACGGGGCCAGCGGCGCCAAAGCGAAAGCGACTTACAGTACGGATTTGGCAAACAACCTCTATTTGGGCGTATATGAATTCGACCCCACCGACGCGGACAAGGAATACCTGAAATACCAGAACATGATTGTCCGCAAGAGTGAGGATCATGTCGGCGAGGAGGCCGGACAGATCAAAGGCAATCTGCGTTCGCGCACGGAGACCGGCATCGAAGTGTTGGGCGACGAGATTTATCTGTTCTGCCAAGGCTCCAAAAACTCCGGCAAGGATTATCCCGACGTTCCGTCGGCCGTATTGCGCATCAGCGGCAACAGTATTCAGAACGGCAAACCGGTGGCTATCGACGACGACTATTATGTGAATCTGACCGAAGTGACCGGACACTACATGTGGAAATGTTTCTACATCGGCGGCAACAAGTTCTGCCTGCAACTCTATACCGAAAAAGGAACGGCAGGGTTCGTGGAAGGATCGCACAAGGCCTTCGGTATCTTCGACGTGAAGACCGAGCAATATACTCCGGTCACCGGCCTGCCCGATGCGAACCTGATCTACGATATTGCTCTGGCATACGCCGCGGATACGGACAACAACACCATTACGTTCGAAGTGGAGACTACCGACAGCCAACTGCCGGCCCTCTATACCATCGGCAAAGACGGGGTGGCTAAACGCGGTATGGAAGTCGACACGGAATCAATCAAAGGTGTAAGCCTGTTGAAGCAGAAATAAACACCCGTCGTGCACCATGAACAAGGTATTTCGGAAAATACATCTCTGGCTCTCTGTCCCCGTCGGGTTGATAATCACGGTTATCTGCCTCACGGGGGCAGCCCTCGTTTTCGAGCGGGACATAACGGAAAGCCTCGATCCCGAACTTTACAAGGTCACGTACACGGAAGGGAACGCTCCGCTGCCGCCGTCCGAACTAGTCGCCGCTATCCGCCGGCAGGTTCCGGATTCGCTGGAACTGCTCTCCCTGCAACTGCCCGGCGAACGGGATGGCGTCTGCATGGCGACATTCAAGGGTACGGGAAAGCGTTCGCTGAGCGTGAACCCCTATACCGGAGAGGTGAACGGGTGGACCAAGAGCTACCCTTTCTTCCAGACCATGCGCAAACTGCACCGGTGGCTGATGGACCCGCCTGCCTATAAAGGGGCGAAGTCAGCCGGCAAGGTTATCGTGGTGTCACTACCCTCGTAATGGTTGTCATCCTCGTCTCCGGCGTCGCGATATGGGTTCCGCGTACCCGCAAGGCATTGAAGAACCGCCTGCTCGTGTCGTGTACGAAGGGATGGCGGCGCTTCTGGTACGACAGCCATGTTGCGCTGGGCATATATGCCACCCCTGTTTCTGCTGGTCATGGCCCTGACCGGACTTACCTGGTCGTTCCAATGGTATCGCACGGCGGCTTACGGTCTGTTCGGGGTGTCGACGGCCCGTCCCGCCATGTCCGCTCCGCAACAGCAGCGGGGCAAGGAGAAACAGGATAAAAAGCCGGAGTTCGATTATGCGGTATGGGACGCCGTGGTATCCGAACTGCAAGTCCGTTATTCTCGTACGCCTCCATCTCGCTGACGGCAGGGAAGGCACAGGTAAACAAGCCCGGCAACATGCGCAGCAGCGATACGGCGGCATTCGACACTCGAACGGGGAAGATCACGTCTGTAACGGCTTACGACGATATTCCCAGAGCACAGAAAATGAAGGGATGGTTCTATGCCTTCCACACCGGCTCCTGGGGAGGCATGACGACCAAGGCGCTCTACTTTCTGGCGGCCTTCATCGGCGGAATCCTGCCTCTGAGCGGATATTATTTGTGGTTGAAGAAAAAAAGACGGTCTTCGAGAAAAAAAGGAGCTGTAACCTGTCTTTTAACGGGGAGACGGCCCCTGAGTTCGAAAGATTCATTCCGTCGCTCCTATTCCGAAGCGGGCAGCCTGTTTCTTAGCAAGGCCGAATGGCAAAAACTCGGTTTCGTCTTTTAGTCGATTACGGTACGCCACCGCCGGTTTCCGGCGAAACTACCGGTAGGATTCTGACTGATAGAAACCTCCGGCGTATTACCTGACAGACTCATCCCGGCTGCGGTTCTCTCAGCCGGGATGGATTTTTACATGCCGGAGTACATCCGCTGATTGCATGATGCGACCGCACTGTCTATTGTCAGAAAGACAGCGTTTTCCCGATACCCGAGGTCGTAGCGCTCGATGCGCCGCCTTTCGGTGCGTTCCTTACAAGGGGCCTTGAACCCCTGAGTTGGAAATGTAAGCCGGGGCAGGCAATATGAGAAGTCGTTTTCCATAGGACAGACCGTATTCCGGTCTGCAAAATCGAAAAAAACGCCGGAAGAATCCGAAAACTCTCCCGGCGGCCCTCATCAACGAATCTAAAACGGATTTTTCATTCAGCGGTTGTACTCAGTGCGGAATACATCCTACCGTCTTCGTCCATCGCAGCCCATGACCGACGACACCGCTGCCGAAGGCCGCTATCACGATGACTCGATTCGTGTATTCGACGCTCAATCGTCGATGTCTATAACGTTGAATTGATTGTCGAATTTGATCTCCAAACCGTTCGACAACTCCACCTCCCACGTGTAGGCGTTGCGGTCGATCTGACGGATGAACTGCCCGGGATAGTTGCTTCCGGAAACGAAGGTTTGGATAGGCTGCGGGACGATGGATGCAGGAACAGGGCTGTATTTGCGCCCGACGCTTTCCCACTGCCCGTCGCTGCGGAATTCGACCTCCGTACGGTCGGTGTAGACCACCTCGTACTCCCTTGCCCGTGTATTTCTGCTCCTCGACGGCATATGCCACCGTGAGATCCTTGAAATGCGCGGAGAGGAACTCCTGCGCCGCCTGCGGGAGCTTGTCCACGCTCGTGGGCTTTTTCGCGGCCGTCGGCATACGCCGCTCCAAACATCGTCGTCATAAGGAACAGGGTCAAAAATGTCTTTTTCATCGTTCTTTTTGTTTATTTAGTTAGACAATCTCGCTGCAAATATTGCCCCCCGATTTTGAAAGGAATTTGAAATACGACAATTTATATAACCGTCTGCAAAAAAACAATCGGCCGAAGGTCAGAAGCGGCCCCCGAAACAGCGTCTCAGGGAGGGGGGGCAGACGTCGGGAAGGCCCCCGCGGTATAGGCGGACAACGGAAATGCCTGCCGGGAAGACTTCTTCTCCGGCAGGCATTTCCGCTACGTGCGAGGCCGCATTACTTCTCGGAATGGCTGCGGAAATACACCTCTCAGGCGTCCTGACCTATGGTGCAGACCTCGATCCGCTGAATCGGCATATAGCTGCCCGGCACGCTGCTTTCGGTATACGTGCCTCCGTCTTCCAGACAGACGATCTCCATGTAGAGGAGGCCGATGTGCTCGCCGCCTGCCGTTCCGGAATGTTGACTGAAATCGTTCGGATTCACATAGCAGACTCCTTTGACATATCCCTCGTCGTCGTAGTCCGCCCCCCAGACGACGTGCTGGTGTATTTTCCTGCGGAGGCATGTCCAGTCCGATGACCATATCTTCCTCAAAGGCTCTGGTGATGAACTCGGCGAAGGCCTCTCGGGAAACGGCCTGGCGTCCGCCGGTGGATACTTTTGAACTTTTCGCTGGCGCCGCCGACGTTGTCGTCCACGATATGCCAGACATATTTGCAGCCAACGGCGGACATCGGCTCACTCGGCTGGCTGAAAATAAAACCGTTCTTTTAGCAATTTCAGGCATAAGCCTTTTATCGCGTCTTCAAAAATCGGGGTTTTCATAAAATTTAGGAATTATTTTACCATATCCAATTTTTTCGCCACATTTACGAAATACAGCGATCCGAAGCGGCTGTACGGTTCTTATCGCTATCTGCCGTATTCTTTTAAAGCCGATAAAGCCGAAATTGACGATTTCTTTCAAATCTGCATTTTTCAGTCAAGAACAGTTCAACAAATAAGCGGGGCAGGAATTTAACTTCCGGCCCGCCTGTCTGAATTCGTCTATCCGATTCCTGTCCGTTACATGGAGATATCCCCGCCGATGGTTCCCTGATCTTCCCAGCCGCCGATCTGGGAGCCTTCCACGACGATACCGTCCTTGCCGAAAGTCAGGTTCAGCGTCAGGCACTTGCCGCCGTCGAGCGCGGCAGGAATCTCCTGCGTCGCATTCTTCAACACCTCGTTCAGTCCGGCGAGCGTGTGCTCTACGGTCTTGCCTCCGATCTCGATTTTGAGCGTCACCTCTTCCGAGGTCTGCGGCACGAGAAGGAAACGGACGGCCTTGCCCGCGGCTTCGAATGCAGCCGTCTTGTCGGCGGTCTTGCTTACCGTCGCGGCAGCCATGTTCACCTCGCAGGAGGACTTCGCCGTGCAGGTGGTCTTCACCGCTTCGAGCTGCTCCTGCGTATAGGTGCCGTCCGAAGCGTAGTTGATCGCCAGCTTGTGCATAGCGTGCTTGAACGCCAGATTCACCTTCGTGTCGGCGCTCTTGGAGACCTTCATAGCCGGAGCCAGCAACAGGTCCTTGTCCGCGGCGGTCGAGAGGTCGAAGGTGAATTCAGAGCCTTCGGCCGACTCGGGTGCCGGATAGCAGCCGGCGAAGGAGGCTTCGGTCGTACCCGAAGGCAGGCCCAGGTCTTCCCAGTAAAGCGCGGCCCCGCCGATCGTGTACTCTTTCCGCACGGTCTTGTCGCCGCCCGAGACCGTCAGGGCGATCTTGTCGCCGTCCTGGAAATAACCCGAACCGTCCTCGTTCAGGTGCGGCGCGCGCGTCAGGGCCTCGATACCCGCCGTAACGGTGATCTTCCCCTCGCCCGGCGCGGGCTTCGTCTGTTCTTTGTCGTCGTTGCAGCCTGCCAGAACCAGCAGGACGGCTGCGGTGAAAAACGTCTTGTTCATAATCTCGTATTTATGAATCCAATCTATTGCTGTTTCCTTAAAATTTCAATGCGGGTCAATCTTCGGGCTGGACGTCGGGGAACGCCTGCCGCCAGATGTCGCGATGCAGGTCTGCCACACCCAAAGCCGTAATTCGGATCGAAGTACCCAGATAAGTCTGATCGTTCAATCCCATTATATCGTCCTTTTTGATAGGTAACTTCTTTACGGATACAGGCGGCTCCCAACGGATCCTGATCACCGAAGTTATTGTCTGCGTAATAAATATAACCGATATATCCTTCATCGTCGAACTCCGCGCCCCAGATCGTCATGGCATGGTTGCCGTCGGTCGTGAATTCAAGCGCCTGACGGTTTTTCAGAGCATGTTTGATGATGCTGTTGAAACGCGATTTCGACATGGCCCGGTTATCCGTATAAACGACATCGGTTTTCTTAAACACCCTGCCGAAATAACCCGGGCAGTCCAGCATGGTCGGATTGTCGATGCCAGACGTATTGGCATTGAGTCCGGTGATGAACCAGCTTACCCCCTCTCCGGCCCCGCGGTTCTGGAACGTGTCGATGAAGAGCTGAAAAATCGCGCTCTTCGATGCGGGAGAAAAGTCGGCCGAAGGACGCGGATACTTTTCGAATTCGGGCTCATTCCCGTATCTGGCATCGTAGGCTGCGACATACTCTTTGTTGCGGTCTATCCACCAGTGCAAAATATTGGAAGAAGCACCCGCCCAACACATGTATTCGTCTTCGGCATGATCCTTCCAGTAGGTTTTTGTTGACGTCGTACCAGCCGCAGCCTTCGCCCCACGGCAGCTTCCAGGATTCCGTCGTCGTGCCGTCGGTCCAATGATTCACATACTTGACCCATACGTTAGGCGGGCAGTCCATAGTTCCCGGAGGAAGTTCTACGGCCGTCTCCGGATCGTACACGGGAGAGTCGATACCGTAAACCCATAATTTCTTGTTGCGGAACTCCTCGTCCGGTTCAAGGCCCGGATCGGGCTCCACATTCCCGTCCGTCAAGCGCAGGTCGAGCGTCGTAGTTTTGCCCGCTTCGAACGATTTCGAACCGCCGATTTCATTCGGAGCATCGAACGTTATCGTCTTTCCTCCGGCATGGATGCGCAGCCAGCCGTCGCCCGAAGTGTAGGGCGCGAGTTTCTGCGGAAAGAAGAAGCGCCTGAACTCCCCCGCCGTCTCTCCGGCGTGCGGCGTAATCCAGACCTCGTCCGTCTCGGGGTCTTGCGGAGTGCCCGTGAAAAGCGAGAACGAGCCTTCGTTGCGGTTGCGCACCTCGACCGAGAGGTCTTCGGGAAGTTCCCGTCGGCACTCGTCAGACGGATTTTCAGACGGTGCATCCCGTGTGCAAACGGCAGTTCGATGCGATTCGACACCGTCGACAAGTCGATTTCCCGGTGCGCCCAAAGCATGTCCGACTCCGCGTAGCCCTCGCCGCTCTGGTCGGACGCAACCGCATGGAAGTGCCGGTTCTCCTCCGGACGGACGTCCTCGCGGGCCGGATAGTAGGCCGAAATTTTGCCGTCGCCCAAGTCGCTCTTTTTCAATTTCGGTCTCCACGCGCCGTTCTCACGTGTAAGAACGAAATGCTGCGAGGGCGAGCCGAATACATAGAGACCGATCCGGTCGCCGTCTTCGAACTCCCCGCTTCCGTCCTCGCCGATCGCGGCCCGCGCGGCGGACAGATCGAACACGAATTCCACCTCTCCGTCGGGAGCGGCGCCGAGACCCTCGGTCGCAGGATCGCTCTCGCTGCATCCGGCCATAAGAAGAGCCGCCCCCCAAAGGAGCAGGACGGTCTTTTTCGTAGGATGTCCTCAAACAATCTGCTCATGATATTATCCATAGAACTCTGCGACAAAGATAGTGTAAAATCCCTCTCCCTTCCAAACGGATTGCTTCCGCAGCGAAGGGTCGATCTACACCATTTCTCAGATGTATTGCGTCTTCGTACCCCTAAAAGCACGTAATATCGTCATGCAAAGCGCACTGCAATTTACCGAGGCTCTCGACGAGGAACCGGTTCAAAAACAGAACTGCGACCTGAAAGGAATCCATCCGTTCCGGAATATGCCCGACCGCAGGGAACGCACGGTATTTACCAACGTCGTTCCTAAATCAGACAGAACGACAGTAAAACGCTCTCGCACCGAGCCCATATAAGATTACAGCAAGTCCGAAACTTTATGCCGGGGCCGGAGTTTACCCTCTTATTTCCGTCCGGTATTTTCAATCAAAAACACTTCCCGAAACTCGCATTACCAATTGAATAGTACGGAGAGTATCCACGTATTGCGCAAGGGGGATGAACTTCCGGCCAACAGATAAGCGGCGTCCGCCGCGACATATTTCCATCGAAGGCCGGCGCCGGCCGAGCCGTAGCGGTATTCTCCCGCACTGCGATCCCCCATGCGGTAACCTCCTCGCAGGGCGAGTATTCCGAAACAACGGTATTCGGCACCGAAACTTCCCGACCAGCCACGGAGTTCCGAGGGCCGCAGGCGGTATTCGGTTTCGGCGGTCAGCGTCAGGCCGTGCGCTTCCGAAAGACCGAGTTCCGTGGCTGCGCCCGCCTTCAACACCCACGGCAGCTGACGGTTTCCTGCGCCGTAGTCGAGGGCGCCACCGACGTTGGCAGCCTGAAAACCGAACGTCACGCGGTGCGAAGCGGCCACTGCATGCCGGTAAAAGAGTCCGGCATCGACGGCGAACGTCTGTGCAACGTCGGCCGTTCCGGGCTCCGAACGGACGTAACGCGCCGTAAGGGCCACGGACAATCCTTCGGCAACCGTTCGGGAGTAGCCGACGTCGAAGGCCATGTCGTGCGGTTCCAGCCGTCCGAGCACGTTGCCCCTCTTCGTCGGTTCGTTCCGAACCGTATTGCGAGAAATAGCGGAAGGAGGCTGAAACGGCCTGTTTGCCGTCGGGTTTGAAATAGACCGCCGCCGTGTGCAGAGCCGTTCGGGGCGTCAAGTCGCGCATCCACGGCAGATAACTGTAACCGGCGCCGAAGCGCTCCTCCGAGAAAGGCAGCTGCGCCGCGTTGCGGAGGGCCGAAAAAACATCGGCTGAGAGTGCGACGCCCGCACCGCCCATCGCCGCGCTGCGGGCGTCCGGAACGACGGACAGGAAGGCGGCGGCGTTTTGAGCCGTACCGGCGAGCGGTACCGCAAGCAGAGCCGCTGCGATGAGTATGTTGCGAAAAAAGGACTGCATCTTTTCAGGTTTTAGAGTTTGACGATGGAGCGCGTGAGCGAACCGCCTTCGTATCGCAGTTCGATCGTATAGGTTCCGCCCCCGAGCGACGAGAGATCGACTACGGCGGGAGCGGTCGGAGCGATCCGTACTTCGGCGGCGAACGCCCTGCGTCCCGCAGCATCGTACAGTGCGACGCGCAACGCTCCTTCGACGTCGCGCCCCATGCGGATCGACAACCGGTCGCGGACGGGATTGGGATAAAGATCGACCTCGCGCGAATCGTCGCGGCACATCACGGCGAAGGTGTCGCGTCCCGCGAGACCGCCTTCGTCGGTCGCAACGACGGTCACCTCCGAACGGCCGTAACGCAGCGGCATGATCCGGTAGCCCGAAGCGACCGGTTGGAGATAGAGCATCTCCTCGTCGTATTCGAGCGCATAGGCAACCGTCCCGGGCACCTCGTCGTCGAAACCCTGCGACGGCGTGAACTCCGCCGTCTCCTGCATCGAACCGAGATAAACCGGCCGGAATCCGCCGGTGGCCACCGGCGGCTGGTCGGGCAGCAGCGTGAAATCGAAATCGGCCGTATCGGAAGCGCCGAAACTGTCGCTCACCGAGACATGCGCCGTATAGTTCCCCGGGATGCGTTTGTAATTGAAGATGTCGAGACAGAGGCGGTCGCCCTCCTTGCGGATCGCAACGGCGCCGGAAGGATCCTGCAACTCGCAGGTGAAACCGTGGCTGTCGGGATCCGAAACATGGTACCGCACCGTTTCGGTGCGGTTGTAACCGACCCGCACCTCCTCCATGCTCTCGAGGATCAGCGCAGGCGGCGTGTTGGCCGGCGTGCCGAAGGAAATGACCGTCGTCTCAGAACGATTGCCCCCAAGGATCGACGGCGACGATGGCCACCGTGTAGCGCGTCTGTTCGGCGATATCGGTCAGCACGTAGGTGATCTCGTCGCCCGCCTGCTTGTCGCGCACGGGGGGATGACGACCGATTCCGCCCCTCGGGCAGATCGTCGGGATCGGGATTTTCCAACGTTCCCACGCGCCACATCAGAATGAACGAATCGGCGCGTCCGTCATCGCCGTCGGCCGGAACGCTCCACGTCAGTTCGACCTCGCCCGCCGTGTCGCTGTGCCGCAGATCGGCGACGGGATCGGGATCGATGCCCCTGTCCATCGACACGGCCAGATAGGCGTCCACGAGTCCCGAACCCAGCCGTCCTTCGTAGTCGGGATTGTAACTGTCCACCTCGTGCACGCCCCTTTCCAGATAGGAACGCAGCTTGTCGGGCGTGAACCCTGGACCGCCGTATTTCGCCACGGCCAGCGCCGCGATGCCCGAAACGTGGGGACAGGCCATCGACGTCCCCCTGCATGTAGCCGTAGGCGTTGCCCGGAAGGGTGCTGTACACGGCGTATTCATCGCCGTAACGACCCTCGTACTTGTAGGAACCGCCCGGAGCGGCCACGTCGATCCACTCCGAAAAGTTCGAGTAATAGCTCTTGCGATAGTCGGGCGCCAATGCCGACACGGAAAGCACCCGCTCGTAACAGGCGGGATAGCTGCGGTAGTCGCGCTCCTCATTGCCGGCCGCGAAGATCACGATGCCGCCCTTCATCGGCCCGACCTGCACGCCGTTCTCGTCGAGACCGGCGTATTCGATGAAATAGTCGATGGCATCCTTGGTGATTTCGGGCATCTCGTAGACGTTGGTGTATCCCCAGCTGTTCTGACTGATGACGGCTCCCGCGTCGGCGCCGTATTTGAGCGCCACGATCTCGTCGCCGTTGTCGTTCCGGTTCTCGGTGAACATCTGGCAGCTGATTACCCGCACGCCGGAGTGCCCGCCGCGACCGCCGGCGACACCGCAAACGCCGATACCGTTGCCGTTCTCGGCAGCGATCGTTCCAGCGACGTGCGTGCCGTGTTCGACCGGCGTGATGCGGTTCGATCCCATCGGATAGGCAGAGGAATAGATGAAATTCCAGCCGTAGATGTCGTCGACATAGCCGTTCCCGTCATCGTCCACGCCCTCTTCGCCGTAGAGCTCGGCCCAGTTGCCGACATTGCCGACGAGGTCTTCGTGCGCATAGTCGATGCCTCCGTCCACGACCGCCACGACCACGTCGTTCGATCCGGCGGTCACCTCCCACGCCCGAAACAGATTGATGTCGGCTCCGGCGACGGCATCGGGCATCGATCCGTCGTTGGAATAGTGCCACTGCTTCGCAAGCCCCGGATCGTCGAACGGCAGCGAGGCGGTTCTCGTCGCGTCAGGCAACGGAGCCGCGACGACCCGCTCGGGCCCGATACTCCGGATCGCATAGACCGGCTCGACGCACTCGATCCCTTCGAGCCGCGACAGATCGAGCGTCGCCCGCGTCACGGAACGCAGCGAATCGAACCAGACGTCGTACCAGCGATCCAGTCCGGCACGGCGCGTGCGCGCCTCGAAGCGGCCCGCCGGCGGGAAGACGCGCTGCATCCGCGTGACGCCGAGCGCCGCGATGGCGCGGTCCAACGGCTCGGAACCCGTTTGCAGCCCGCTGCGGGTCTCGATGATCCGCTCCGGAACCTCTCCCTGTTTGAATTTGACGCGAAGGCGCCCCGTCGCCGCAGTTTCCTGCGACGGTTCCCCGACCGGCTGCGGCCTCCTCTCCCGATCGGATCGGAGGCGCAGGCGGCCAGCAGAGACAACGCACAAAGGGCGATATGCAACCGGCTTTTTTCTTTTCGAATGAATGCATTTTATTATTTATTACGGTATAAAGGTCTGTCGATCGAAATCCATTGCAAAAATAGGAATCCTGCCCGTCGTATGCAGTCCCCATTTGTCGGGATTTATGCAGATCAAAATCCCTACATTTGACGATGGCGCATTCGGAGAGGTTGCCTTACCTTTGTCACACCGAATCGCAGAGGAGGGTCACAGCCCCTCCGCGTACCGAAAAACGATATGTCGCTTCGACCTCACATAACTTTTCTAACCCGCCTCGCAACGTTTCTGCCGCTCTTCGCAACGATCGCCGCATTCGGGCAGCAATCCGCAGGAACGTTCCGCATAGCGGGCAGCGTGACGGACTACGCCACGGGAGAGCCCGTCGTCGGAGCCAACGTCGTGGCTTACGACGCAGGCGGCCGTCCCCACGGCGCTGCGGTCGGGGCGGACGGACGTTTCGCATTCAACTGCCCGACGAAAGCCGCGACGCTGCGCGTCTCGATGCTGGGATATCGCAACGAGACGGTCAAACTCGTTCCGGGACGCACCGACTACGACATCCGCCTGAGAGAGGCGCCGTCCGACGTCGGAGAGGTCGTGGTGACTGGATTCGTCGACAAGAAACGGGAGAGTTACACGGGCGCCACGCATGTCATCCAGCGGCAGGAGATCGAGAACATGGTACACACCAACGTGCTGAACATCATTCAACTCCAAACGCCCGGCTTCGAGATCTTCGACGATATCGCCAACGGTTCGGATCCCAACAAGATTCCCGACATGGTGCTCCGCGGACGAAGCAGTTTCATCGAAGGCGACCAGACCAACGTCCCGCTCTTCATCCTCGACGGCACGGAGGTGGACATCTCCTACGTCTTCGACATGCCCTCGGACGACATCGAGTCGATCTCGGTGCTCAAAGACGCTTCGGCCACCTCGTTCTACGGTTCGAAGGCGGCCAACGGCGTGGTGGTCATCACCACCCGCCCTACGCAAGCCGGCAGGCTCCAAGTCAACTATTCGGGCAATTTCCAGGTCAGCATCCCCGATTTGTCGGACTACCGGCTGCTCAACGCCCGCGAAAAGCTCGAATACGAACGTCAGGCCGGCGTCTACGGCGATTTCACGGGCAGCAGCAATACCGACGTCACCAACCAGAAATCCTACTACGAAAAACTCGACCGGGTCAACGCCGGCGTCAACACCGACTGGAAGCGAATGGCGCTGCGCACGGGGATTCAACCACATCCATAATCTGATGCTCTCGGGCGGCAGCCAAGATTTCCGTTACAACGTGTCGGGCAGCTACAACTCCACGACGGGCGTGATGGACGAGTCGGACAAGCAGACGGCGTCGCTGCGCATCAACCTCACCTACGGCGACATGAACAAGCTCTTCTTCCAAACATCGCTTCGCTCACGCAGAGCGATTCGAACGACGTGCCCTACGGAAGCTTCTCGGACTACGTGTCGCTCAATCCCTACGATCGCCCCTACAACGACGACGGTTCGCTCAACAGCGTCCTCTCGTTCAATACGGCCAATCCGCTCTACGAAAAGTCGCTGAGCAGCTACATCCGCAACACGTCGGGCAGTTTCATCGACACGTTCCGCGTGCGCTGGAACATTCTCAAAGGGCTGCGCGTCGAAGCGTCGCTGTCGTACACCCAGACCAAGAGCGAAGGCGAGACCTTCTGCTCGCCCCTCTCGCAACAGTTCAACAACACGATCGACGCGAACAAGAAGGGCAGTTTCGACGTCTCCAACGGCACGACGCACAACCTGTCGGGAAACGCCTTCGCCGTCTACAACAAAGCGTGGAACCGGCGAGGAGGAGACGCCTCCGACCTGCTCAGCCTCACGGCTGGATTCAACATCGAATCGACCCGTTCAGAAAGCCACTCTTTCTCGGCGCTGGGCATCCTTTCGGACAAACTCGAACACCCCTCGATGGCCACGGGATACGCCGAAAGCCGCCCGGGCGGCAGCGAAGACCGTTCGCGTATGCTCGGATTCTACGTCAACGCCAACTACATCTGGCACAACCGCTATTTCGTCGATCTCTCGTTCCGTTACGAGGGCTCCTCGAAATTCGGCGCCGACAACAAGTACGCCCCCTTCGGATCGCTGGGGCTCGGCTGGAACCTTCACAAGGAAAGGTTCCTCAAAGGGAGCGCCGTCTCGCTGCTCAAACTGCGCATGAGCATGGGTTACGTCGGCAACGCCGGATTCAGCCCCTATCAGGCGCAGCTGGCCTACCAATACAGCTCCTCGCTCCAATACAACGGCGGAATCGGCGCCGTGCCCGTCTCGATGGTCAACCCCCGTCTGAAATGGGAACGCAGTCTCAAACGCAATCTCGGCCTCGATTTCGGACTGTGGCGCGACCGCCTCAACGGCAGCGTCGACGTCTACTACGACACGACCAACGATCTGGTGATGGACATTTCCAAACCGGCGCATATCGGATTCACGAGCGCCAAGGAGAACCTCGGCAAGATCCGCAACAGCGGTATCGAACTGTCGCTGCGCGGGAACGTGCTGCAACGCAAACACACGAATCTGAACCTCTTCCTCAATCTGAGCCACAACCGCAACCGGATCGTCGAGATCAGCGACTACCTGAAAAACAAGAACGCCGAGAACGAAGCCAACGCCACCTCGTCGCTTCCGGCCGCCTTCTACGAAGAAGGCGAGTCGATGACGGCACTCAAAGTGATGCGCTCGGCGGGAATCAATCCGGCCAACGGCAAGGAGGTCTTCATCGACCGCGACGGCAATCCCACCTACGAATACGACTACCGCGACAAGTACGTCGCGGGCGACACGACCCCCACCGTACAGGGATCGTTCGGACTCTCGATGAGCTGGCGCTCGTTCGACCTCTCGATGAATTTCGCCTACCGGCTCGGCGCGAGCATCTACAACCAGACCCTCGCCACGAAGGTCGAGGGCGCCTCCCCGACCTCCAACGCCGACCGGCGAGTATTCTACGACCGCTGGAAGGCTCCGGGCGACAAGGCGCGTTACAAGAACATCGCCAACCGCGAAACGACGCCTCCGACCGACCGTTTCGTGGCCACGGAGGATGCGCTCGAAGGCTCGTCGCTCAAACTCTCCTACACGCTGCCGGACGCCTTCTGCCGCCGGCTGCATCTGCGGCGCGTCCGCATCTCCGCCTCGACGGGCGACCTGTTCAACATCTCGACGATCCGCCGCGAACGCGGACTGGACTATCCGTTCGCCCGCGTCTTTCAGGCGTCGCTGACCGTAAATCTCTGATCCGATGGAACGCATCCCGATCCACATAACCGCACTGCTGGCAATGACGACTCGCCGCCTGCGATTTTCTGGACATCGACACGCCGGGAATCGTCAACCGCGACAAGATGTTCGAGAACGAACAGGGATTCATCGACGCCATGAATGGCGTCTACGCCTCGATGGCCGACGCCGACCTCTACGGCGAACAGCTCTCGTTCGGATTCGTCGACGAAATCGCGCAACTCTACTACAACGACTACGAAGCCAACGAGACGACGCTGACCAAGACCTTCGACCTGCGCTACCGCGACGAAGACGTGCGCCCGCAGATCGACGCCATCTGGTCGAAAGCCTACAACACGATCGCCTCGGCCAACAGCGTGCTGGACAACATCTCCGGACACGACTTCGCAATTCTGCCGCGCATCCGCGGCGAAGCGCTGACCGTGCGCGCCTTCCTGCATTTCGACCTGCTCAGACTCTTCGCGCCCAACATCGAACGCGGCGACGAGCAGGCGATCCCCCTACGTCGAGCATTTCTCGATCTCCCCTGTCGAACGGAGCACGGTGCGCGAGGTCTACGAACGCATCGTCGCCGACCTGACGGAGGCCTACGGACTGCTGCGGGATGCGCAGCCGGCTTCGGGGCGCACGCCCGAGGAGCTCTACGTCTCGCAATACGCCGCCGCCGCACTGCTGGCGCGCGTCTGCAACTGGGGCGGCGACCACGAAACGGCCGAACGCTACGCCCTCGAAGCGCTGAAAGGACCGTTCGCCTTCATTCGCGAGGAGCAGATCAAGAACCTCTTTCTGGGTTATACGGCACGCACGGAGTGCATCTGGGGACTGCACGCTCCCGACATGTATCTCGACGTCCGCAGCCGGCTCTACCCACGCGGCTCACCGACGAACTCGACATGGTACGCGACAACTACCAGACGATCTTCCGCGTGTCGTCGTTCACGTCGACCAACAACGACTACCGTTACCAGAGCTATTTCACCCGCACCAAATGGGAGCACTCGGTGGTGTTGCTCACCAAGTTCTACGACAAATACTACGACGAGGAGCAGATCGTCCCTTCGGGGCGCATCCCGGGGCCGAATCTGGTGCGTCTGCCCGAGCTGTACTACATTCTGGCCGAATCGGTCTACGACCGCGATCCGGCCGCTGCGCTCGAATATCTGAATACCGTGGTGACGGCACGCGGCCTGCACCCGATCGAGGCGGCCGACATCGCCACGCCAGCGAGCTTCCGCGAAGAGCTTCTCAACGAGATCATGAAGGAGTTCTGGGGCGAAGGTCAGATTTTCGCCACCTACAAACGTTTCAACCTGCCGATGGAGAGCGTGAACGGCAAGGAGCACCCCGCCACCGACGACACCTACCTGCTGCCGCTCCCCGAAAGCGAGGAATCGGCGGGCATCGACTGAACCGAATACAAGATGAAACGCCGTACGCTAAGATACCCGTTCCGGTGGCCGCGCTGCTCGCAGCGGCGGGTTGCGACTATAAGGAGAGCTTCCCCCTACCAGGGCGACGAACTGATCGACTTCACGACCGATTCGCTCTACTTCTCCTTCGGCAAGGAACCCTTCTCGGTCACGGAAAAGACGATGGAAGTAGGCGTCGAGATCGTCGGATCGCCCGTGTCGCACGACCGCGGCTACCGCATCCGCATCGACCCGCAGCGCACGACGGCGCAGGCCGGACTGCATTACGACGCCCTCGAAGAAACGCGCACGATTCCCACCGGGGCTTCGTCGACGACGATTCCCGTGCGCGTCCACCGGCTCGAACTCGAAGACGAGACGGTCTACACGCTGCGGCTGGAACTCGTCGAAACGGAGGATTTCCGTCTCGGTGTCATCGAAGGCCGCGCCGTGTCGGTCTGCTTCACCAACCGGCTCGACCAGCCCGACTGGTGGACGGAACTATCGCACTGGCTCGGTGAATACAACGTGCGCAAATATCAGAAATTCATCGAACTGTGGGGCAGCCCCATCACGAAGGAAGACATCGAGGAGAACAAATACGCCATCCTGCGCGTCTTCAAGGAGGTGAAACTCTATTTCGAGGAGAATCCCGTCTACGGGGTCACTTTCCCCGATGTGGAGTGGCCCGTCTGACCCCGCCCCGAACGATCCGACCAATGTTCAACCCAATTTAAAATAACGCTTATGAAAAGATTTTTTTCGCTTTTTCTGACCGCCGCCCTCGCAGGCGCGGGTTTTGTATCCTGCTCGGACGACCCCGAAGACCAGCCGGTCGTACCGACCGACGTCGAGAAGGTGTCGGGCATCGAAACGAACTATGTCCTCGGACTGCACGAGTATCTCGAAATCACACCCGACATCGAACTCTCCGAATGAAAACGAATCGATCAGCTACGAATGGAGCATCGATTACGAAACGGTCAGCACCGAGAGGAACCTCTCGTTCAAGTGCGACGAACTGCTCAACGACGTCAACTGCTATTTCAAGGCCAGCAGCTCGACGGGCGCCAAGATCGCGGAGTTCAAGCTGAGCGTCACCTCGCCCTACGACAAGGGACTTTTGCTGCTGAGCCAGACGGGCGACGGAGCGATGCTCACCTTCAAGCGACTCGACATCATGGCGACGCCCGCCAGCCCCTACGCTTTCAAGGACAACAATCCCACCCTTTCGCTGGGCAAGGAGGCGCTGGCGCTCTGCTGGAAAGGCGAAGGCCTGACCAATCTGGGCAACTCCATCAAAGATCAAGATACGGAAATCATCCTCAGCTCGGGCAATCCGACCAAGGTCTACGTGCTCAATACGAACGACATGAAGGTCAAGACCGAAATTACCTACAACGGCGAGGGCGAGTTCCATCCCAACTACGTCATTTACCCCTACGGCGTCCAGAACAGTCTGTGGGAAGGCGAACTCTACTGGCTCGGCGGCGGCCGCGAGTACATCATGGCCGCGGATCGCAATTTCATCACCTCCACCATGGAAGAGATGCCCGAAGGCGCACAGTTCGCCGATATGGCCTGCTCGCTGGTAGACACCGACATGACGCGCGTGTATTACAACACGGCCAGTCAGAAGATGGTCTACATATCGGGCGTATTGGGCATGGTGACCGAAGGGACGAAAGCCTGCAACGTCGAACCGATGAACCTGATCCCCTGCGACGGCATCTACCGCGACGAGGAGGGCGGAGATCACCGCTACGAACCCATGAACGTCATTCTCGTAGGCAAACAGGGCTCCTCGACCAAGATTTACCGCTTCACCCCCGAAAACCCACGACCACGGAAGAGGTGCTCACCGAGCAGGACGCTACCGGCAACATTCTGCCGACCTCGGCGACGACGGCCAATCCCGCCAAACCGATCCTCTACTACTCGAAGGGCGGCGACATCTACCGCTTCAATTACGACGGTAACAATTTCGATACGGAACCCTATATTTCGCTGGGCGACAACTTCGAGGTAAAACAGCTCGTCTTCAACCCCTACGACGTCGACACGCTCTACATCGCCGCCGAAGACACCGCCGAAACGGGAGAGATGAAAGCCTCGCTGTTCATCTACGACATCTCGGACAATTCGTCGGCCGAAAAAACTCTTCGAAGACCACAAGGTAGGCGGCACCGTCAGAAGACTGATCTACAAGGGAAACGGCAAGGAAAACGACGAGCGGGTGGCGAAAAGCAACTCGATTCTGAGCAAATTCATCCGATAGATCATGCCGGATCCGGTCATCGAATGTCGCAATCTGACCCACCGGTACGGCGAGCGACTGATCTACGAAAACCTGAGCTTCGAGGTTCCGCACGGGCGGATCCTCGGGCTTTTGGGTAAAAACGGTACGGGCAAGACGACGACCATCAACATCCTGAACGGTTATCTCGAACCCGTCGCAGGCGAATGTCTGATCTTCGGAGAGAACATCCGCACGATGAGGCCCCAAACGCGCGCCCGCATCGCGCTGTTGCTCGAAGGACACGTCCAATACGCCTTCATGACGATCCGGGAGATCGAACGCTTCTATTCGCAATACTACCCCCGTTGGGACGCCCGGGCCTACTACGGACTGATGGAGCTGCTGGCCGTCGCACCCGGACAACGGATCGCGCGCATGTCGTGCGGGCAGCGGTCACAGGTAGCTCTGGGGTTGATTTTGGCGCAGAACGCCGATCTGATGATCCTCGACGATTTCTCGATGGGACTCGACCCGGGTTACCGCCGACTGTTCGTGGAGTACCTGCGCGACTATGCCCGCAGCCGCGGCACGACCGTATTCCTCACGTCGCATATCATTCAGGACATGGAGAAACTCATCGACGACTGCATCGTCATGGATTACGGACGTATCCTCGTGCAGATGCCCGCAGGCGATCTGCTCGGTCGTTTCCGCCGTTACGAACTCGCGATCGCCGAGGGAACCGCGCTTCCGGAAGCGCCCGAATTCCACCGCCCGACGGCGATCGGAGGGCGCGCCGAATTCTATTCGTTCGAAACGGAGGCCGAGGTGGCCGCCCGACTCCGGCAGGCGGGCATCGCCTGCGATACCCTGCGAAGCGACGCGCTGAACCTCGAAGACGCCTTTATCGGTCTTACCGGCAAGTACTGACAACGACATGAACAAAGCGATTTTCTACAAGGAGCGAATCAAGATCAGGCGGTTCTATCCGCTGGCGACCGCAGTACTGGCCGGATTCACGGCCTATGCCCTGTTGCGCATCGGCCGCATGTACGCCTTCAACGGCGCGGCCTCGGTCTGGCTGGCCGTCCTCGACCGGGGCGACGTGCTGGTCGACCCGCTCAAATACCTGCCCGCGCTCGTAGGCGCAGGGCTGGGATTGGCCCAGTTTCTTCCCGAAATCACACAGAAACGGCTGAAACTCACGCTGCATCTGCCCGACTCGCGCCGAGCGATGATGCTGGGAATGCTCGGTTACGACCTCGTGCTGCTGACAATGCTTTTCGCCGTGCAACTGCTCGCGATCGGTCTCTATCTGCGGCACCTCATGGCACCGGAACTGGTGCATGCCGTCGTATCGACGACGTTACCGTGGTATGCAGCCGGTTTCGCGGGTTATCTGTTCGCGGCGTGGATATGCATCGAACCCACATGGCGGCAGCGTCTGTTCGACGCGCTGATCGCCGCAGGCGTCATGCGGCTGCTCTTTTTCGAGCGATGCGCTGCGCGTCTGCGACACCCTGCTGCCGTGGATCGCCGCCGTCGTGCTCTGCGCGCTCTTCTTTCCGCTCCACTCGACGCTCCGCTTCCGGCGGGGATGTCAGGACTAAAACCCGTACCGAAGCATGAAAACGATTAAAACGATCATCGTCCTGCTGGCCGCAGCGCTGCTGGCGTGGGCGCTGCCGTGGTGCTATGCCTTCGTCTGCTCCGAGCCGCAGGAATCTCCGCTGACGCTTTACAGTTGCGTGACGCACGACTTCGCGACCTTTTCATTCGAGGGGCACGACGACGCGGCAGGCTACGATCCGGCCGGAAATCCCTATACCGAACGGCAGTTCGACAGCATCATGCCCACCGTCTTCACCCGCCGGCTGGCCGAAGAGGGCCGTTTGCCCGAACGCATCGACGGCATCCCCTTCGACGCCCGCGAGGTCGAACTCAGCAATTTCGTCTTCCGTGCGTCGCCCTCGGAATTGAACCGTCCGCAGATCGGACTCTACCAACTGCTCGAATCGGCTCCGGGCCGCGAAGGATTCCGAACGCCCGACGACGTATTCCGCATCACGGAGCGGGGAATCGAATTCGTGAAAATGGCCGACAACCGGATCGATGCCGAAAAGAGCGAACGTTTCGATCGCGTGATGAAGAAGAAGGGATTCGTCTTTCCCGCCCGCCGTATCGCGGGAAGCGCTTCGACCTACAAACATTACGACAACGGCTACCTGTTGCTCGACGCGACCGGAACGCCGTTCCAGATGAAACAGCTCTGCGGCCGGCCGTTCGTCCGCCGCATCGAACGGCCCGATTCAGTGACATTCACGTACGCTTTCGTCACGGAGTTCCCCGACAAACGACTGCTGGGATTCCTCGGAGACGACCGCGGCGGCATCCATGCGCTCGAAGCGGATTACTCCCTGCACTGCCTGCCGCTGCATCCCGTCGACCTCCGACGCGAACGTCTGATCGTCGTAGGCGACTGTTTTTTTATTGGACGGCGATCACCGAACGGCAGGGCTTCGAACGCCTCACGGCCCTCAATGCCCGCGACTATTCCCTTGCTGCGGAGCACGAGACCGATTTCCCCGCTCCGAAATGGGAACAGACCCGAAAATACCTTTTCCCGTTTCGGCTGGTCTTCACCGCGTCGTCCGACAAATACATCAAGCCGCGGTTACGCGACTTCTCGTACCTGGCCCTCGGACTGAACACCCTGCTGGCTGCCGGTTGGGCCGTATACAGCATGAAAAAGCGGCGCTGCCGGACGATCCGCGCATTGGGGATTCTGGTGCTGGGGATTTACCTGTTGGTCCCGCTGCTGCTCACCGACCGCGAATGAACGTCAGAAGCGCCCGACACGGGCACTTTTGCGTCCATCCGATGAATCGTCCGCAAACACGATTCCGCCCTATCCAGGGCGGAATTTTCGTTTGTCCACGGCAGATTCGAATTCACGGACATTTATAAAACGTTTTAAATACCGATAATTCGAATAGAAAATATTAAAATTCAAGCGGAACAATTTTTCTTAACCGAAAAATAATATTATTTTTGCCATACCAACTAAAACGTTTTTACATGAAACCTATCAACAAAACTGTATGCAGTCTGGCGGCACTCGCCCCGCTCGCAATGGCGCAAAGCGCGAACGCCGGCCAACGCCCGAACATCATCTTCTTCCTGGTGGACGATTTCGGCTGGACGGAGACCTCGCTCCCCTTCGGCGAAGAGACCTACCCCAACAACCTCAGATTCCATACGCCCAATATGGAACGACTGGCCCGCACGGGCGTCATGATGACCAACGCCTACGCCTGTCCCGTATCGACCCCGACACGAACCAGCATGATGACGGGCATGAACGCCGCGCACATGGGCATCACGTCGTACTGCTCCTTATATAAAGACACCTGCCCCGACGCGATCGGCGGCCGGCCCGGCACGACGAACGCCAACGAAGACGATATCTTTGCGCACCCCGAATGGAACTACAACGCGCTGTGCCCCGCCTCCTTCCGCAACGAGGCCGACAGCATCGCCTACGGCCTGAACCGCACGCTCTACGCCACGCCGATGGTGGAGATTCTCCGCGACGCAGGCTACCACACCATCCACGTCGGCAAAGCGCACTGGGCACCGACCGGCACACCGGGCTCGAACCGCTACAACATGGGATTCACGGTCAACATCGCCGGTTCGGGCAACGGCCACCCCCAGAGTTATCTGCCCGAAGAACACTTCGGCAACCTCCCCAAACGAGGTACCTACGCCTCGGTGCAGAACATGTCGCAGTATTACGGCTCGGGAATCCATCTGACCGAGGCGCTGACGCTCGAAGCGCTGAAAACCCTGGAAGACCCGATCCGCCGCAAACAACCCTTCTACCTCTATTTCGCCCACTACTCCAACCACACACCCATTCAGCGCGACGAACGGTTCATCCGAAAATACCTCGACGCGGGAATGGACGAACAGCAGGCCCGTTACGCCTCGATGGTCGAGGGAATGGACAAAAGCCTGGGCGACGTACTCGACTACCTCGAAGCCAAAGGGATCGCCGACGACACGATCATCCTCTTCATGTCGGACAACGGCGGTCACTGCTTGGGACAGGACAAGGGCGGAGAGCCCCACACGCAAAACCTGCCGCTGCGCGAGGGTAAAGCCTCCGTCTACGAAGGCGGCATCCGCGTGCCGCTGATATTCCGCTGGCCGGGAAAGGCGGCGGAAGGAACGCGCCTCAATACGCCGGTCATCAACGAGGACATCTTCCCGACGATTCTCGAAATGGCGGGCGTGAAACATTACGAGACCGTGCAGGAGTGCGACGGCCTGAGCCTGGTAAAGCTCATCACCGCAGGTTCGAAGATGGTGGCCAAAGCGCAGAAACGCGGAGAAATCGCCACGCGGAAGGAGGTCAACGCCTTCGTCGTCCCCGCGTCGGTGTCGGGCGTCGATCCCGAACGCGAACTGATCTTCCATTATCCGCATCAATACCGCGTGGAGGATCAGGACGACATCGATTTCATGAGCGCCGTCCGCAAAGGCGACTGGAAACTCGTTTACAGGATGCACACGGGCGAGCTGGAACTCTACAATCTGCGCGACGATATCGGCGAACGCAACGACCTCGCGGCGAGCCACCCCGAACGGGTCGCCGAACTGGCGAAGGCGCTGGGCGACCGGCTGCGCGCCTGGAAGGCCCCGATGCCGACGGTGCGTGCGACGGGAAAGCCCGTCCCAATGCCCGACGAGCTGTAAAATCCGGGCAGGCGAGAACGGCGGCCCCGATCCGTCGACACGCCCGCCTTCGACACGACGTCCGGATTTCTCAGTGAGAAATCCGGACGTATTCTATCGGAACCATTTCGTCAAGCCGAGTGCAGAGCCGAACGCAGTTCGGGCTATGGCGAGGCGAGAAATGGACGAAAGAAGTTCAACCATTTCGTTAAGCCGAGTGCAGAGCCGAACGCAGTTCGGGCTATACCGAGGCGAGAAATGGAAGAAAGAAATTCAACCATTTCGTCAAGCCGAGCGCAGAGCCGAACGAAGTTCGGGCTATGCCGAGGCGAGAAATGGAGCATGCAAACGAACGAATCCGAACGACCGGCGGAGATACGCCGACGGCTCTGCTACTCGATCCCCTCCAACCGGCAGATGAAGCGCACGGCGACGGGATAACCCGCCGCGGGCATATTGCCGTGGTCATAACCGTCGAACTCGCAGAGCGTCACGTCCTCGTGCCCAACGAGCCGCATCATCCGCCAGAAATAGGCCGTCTCCTCGTAGCGGCCGTTCATCTCCAACTCGCGGTCGCCCGAAAGAATCAGCATCGGCGCACAGTCGGGCCGCACGTAATAGAGCGGCGCAGTGTCGTCGACGAGCGGCTGCAAAGCGGACATACCCAATGCCTTGCGCGCGGCGAAATGCGTAATGGCATGACCGCTGAAAGGGATGATGCCCGCCAGCGAATCGGCATCCTTGCCGTAGCGCGCCAGCCGCGAACGGTCCAACCCCACCATATTGACCAGATAACCGCCAGCGGAGTGCCCCGCGATATAGATTTTCGAAGGGCTGCCGCCGTAGTCGGCGATATGGTCGAAGACCCACGCCACGGCCGCCGCGGCATCGTCCACGATGTCGAGCGTCCCGACGTGCGGGATCAGCCGATACCCGACGCCCACGACCACGAACCCCTTCTTCATCAGCCCCTCCGGCACGGCGCGCTTGCCGCCCGTGAGACCGCCGCCGTGGAACCACACCACCACCGGCGCATCCTCCGCATCGGGAGGGCAGGCCACGTCAAGGCGGCAACATCCGACGCGCATAGTCGCCGGAGGCATCCGTACGGTAGAGGATGTCGCGTTCGAAGCGGTAGTCGGCCGCATGGACGGCACCGGCGAACAGGAAACAGAAAACAAAAGGAGGAGGCGTTTCATCTGCAACGGAGTTTTGGATTCGTCGATAAAAGTAGCGAAAATCCGTGAAACGGCAAAGGGGACTCCGCCGAAAAGGCGAAGTCCCCTTCCGAGCCCGTGCACGGAGGCACCGGTCAATACTGCTCCTGCTCGTTGGGAAAGTCCTGCGACTTGACATCGGCGACGTACCGCCCCACCGCATCGGTCATCACCGTATGCAGGTCGGCGTAGCGGCGCAGGAAGCGGGGCGAAAAGCCCTTGTTGATGCCCAGCATGTCGTGGATCACGAGCACCTGCCCGTCGGTGCCGCCGCCGGCGCCGATGCCGATCGTGGGGATCGACAACTCCTTCGACACGCGTTCGGCCAACACGGCGGGAATCTTTTCGAGCACGACGGCGAAGCAGCCGGCCTCTTCCAGAAGACGTGCGTCGCACACCAGCTTTTCGGCCTCGGCCTCTTCCCTGGCGCGGACGGTATAGGTGCCGAACTTGTGGATCGACTGCGGCGTAAGCCCCAGATGCCCCATGATCGGAATGCCGGCCGTGAGGATGCGCTCGACCGATTCGAGTATCTCCTCGCCGCCTTCGAGCTTCACGGCGTCGGCCTCGGTCTCCTTCATGATCCGGATGGCCGAGTCGAGGGCCATCTTCGAATTGCCCTGATAGGTTCCGAAAGGCAGGTCGACCACCACCAGCGCCCGTTCGACGGCACGCACGACCGAACGGGCATGATAAATCATCGCATCGAGCGTAATGGGAACCGTCGTCTCGTAACCCGCCATGACGTTGGCGGCCGAGTCGCCCACCAGAATCACGTCGACACCTGCGGCGTCGACGATCTTCGCCATCGAATAGTCGTATGACGTGAGCATGGCGATCTTTTCGCCGCGATCTTTCATCTCTTTGAGCCGGAGGGTCGTAACCGCCCGAACTTTACTCTCAACAGACATTCGTTCTTCTGTTTTGGTTAATATTTTGACATGATCCGTCGGGGGCGTTCCGGCCGCGTCGGCGGTTTTTCGCCGGCAAAGTTACGCTTTTGAGCGAATCCGGCAAAAGAATTCCCACAAAACGACCCCGCCCGACACCGAAACGTTGAGCGAATGTTTGGTGCCCAACTGGGGGATCTCCACCGCGCCGTCGCAGCGGTCGACCGCCTCCTGCGACACCCCTTCGACCTCGTTGCCGAAGACGAGCGCATAACGCGCCTGCGGATCGACGGCCAACGCGTCGAGCATCGCCGCGCCCTCGACCTGCTCGACGGCCAGCACGCGGTAACCCGCGGCACGCAGCCCGTCGATGCACTCCACGGTCGACGCATGATGCGTCCATGCCACGCTCTGCTCGGCACCGAGCGCCGTCTTGTGAAGTTCCCGACAGGGCGGCACGGCCGTAATGCCGCACAGGGCGATCCGCTCGACGGCGAAGGCATCGCCCGTGCGGAAGAACGATCCGACGTTCTGTGCCGACCGCACGTTGTCGAGCACGACCACCAGCGGCAGCTTGGGCATCGCGGCGAACTCCTCGACCGAGGGGCGATGCAACTCTTCATTCGTGATTTTTCGCATGATCGACAGCTAATTTCGGGGACAAAAAGTAACACAAATCGGGATAAAATATGTAATTTTGGCGCGATATTCCCGATTCGACTATGAACATCAGACAAATCTTCGGCCTGCTGGCCGCAATCGCCTGCGCGGGCAGCGTGCAGGCGCAGCGCGTCGGCTGGGAAGCCGACTTCAAGACGCGCTTCGACAATCGCGAATTCACGGGCAGTTCGTGCAACGAGTCGCAGACGATCTTTCTGGCCGACCTGTCGACGGCCGTAAGCTACAACTGGCTGGACCGCAATACGCTGCGTTTCGGAGTCCAGATGCAGAAGGACTTCGGCGACAACCGCGACTACTTCTCGGAGGTGCGGCCTCTGGCGTCGTACGCCTACCGCGCCGAACGGCTCGGGGCCGACGTGGGTATCTTCTCGCGCGACGAACTGCGCGGCGACTACTCGTACGCCTTCTTCAACGACTCGCTGCGCGTCTACGACCCCACGATCCAGGGCATGGCGGTGCGTTACCGCAACCCGAAGGGGCTGCGCGCCGAACTGGTGCTCAACTGGGAAGGGATGTATTCGGAATATTCGCGCGAGAAGTTCCGCATCTTCGGAGCGATCCATAAGGATTGGTCGCGCGAGGCGGACAAACGCTGGTACGTCGGGGGGCTTTCGATGTTCCATTTCGCCAACAGCGCCCCTGACCGAAGGCAACGTGGTGGACAACATGCTGGCCAACCCCTACGTCGGTTTTTCGCCAGCAAGGCGGCCGAGGTGGTGCGTCGCAACGCCGACGGTCGGCCGACGGTCGAACGGCCTTTCTGGTACGACTTTCGCGCAGGGTTCCTGTGGGCTCCGCAGCGCGACCGCATCGCCGACGAGGGGTGGAAGGCCCCCATGGGCGGCGAATTGCGCGTGCGTCTGGGCTGGAAGGGGCTCGAATTCGAGAACAACCTCTATGTAGGCGAGAATCTCATGCCGCTCTTCGGCCGCTACGGATCGGAGCTCTACGCCGGCGAACGGTGGTACGGCACGCGCGACCGCATCTATAACCGCACGCGGCTGGGCTACGAGCGGTCGTTCGCGAGCGAGACGATCCGCGTGCAGGCGGGCATGATCTTCCACACCGACGGCACGGGACTCTACACGCAGCAGGTGGTGCAGGTGAGCGTACGGCTGGGAAAGACGCTCTACGACCAGCGAAATCACCCGCAGAGATAACCGCAGCCGGAATTTTTGACTAATTTTGTAAAAAACACGAGATAACAATGGCTATCGAAACCAACGAACCCGCAGCGAAGGAGAAGTCGCTGAATTTCCTCGAAGAGATCGTCAAGGAAGCCGCCGACCGCGGCGTCGCCATACAGACCCGCTTCCCGCCGGAACCCAACGGCTACCTGCACATCGGCCATGCCAAGAGCATCTGCATCAACTTCGGGCTGGCGCAGAAATACGGCGGCAAGTGCAACCTGCGTTTCGACGACACCAACCCGGTGAAGGAGGACGTGGAGTACGTGGATTCGATCAAGCGCGACATCCGGTGGCTGGGTTTCGACTGGGCGTTGGAACGCTATGCGTCGGACTATTTCGACCAGCTCTACGAATGGGCCAAGGAGTTGATCCGCAAAGGGCTGGCCTATGTCGACGACCAGACGCAGGAGCAGATCCGCGAAGGCCGCGGCACGGTCTCCGAGCCGGGCAAAGAGTCGCCGTGGCGCAACCGTTCGGCGGAGGAGAACCTCGACCTGTTCGAACGCATGAAGGCGGGCGAGTTCGCCGACGGCGAGAAGGTGCTGCGCGCCAAGATCGACATGGCGCATCCCAACATGCTCTTCCGCGACCCGATCATGTACCGCATCATCCATGCCCGCCACCACCGCACGGGCGACAAGTGGTGCATCTACCCGATGTACGACTACGCCCACGGGCAGAGCGACTCGATCGAGCACATCACCCACTCGATCTGCACGCTCCGGAATTCGACGTCCACCGTCCGCTCTACGACTGGTTCATCCAGGCGCTCGGCATCTGGCCGTCGCACCAGTACGAGTTCGCACGGCTGAACCTGACCTACACGATGATGTCGAAACGCAAACTGCTGAAACTCGTGCAGGAGGGCGCCGTCATGGGCTGGGACGACCCGCGTATGCCGACGATCTGCGCCCTGCGCCGCAAAGGGATACACGCCGGCTTCGGTACGCGCCTTCGCCGAAATGGTGGGCGTCGCCAAACGCGACAACGTAATCGACCTCGGCAAGATGGAGTACTGCGTGCGCGAGGATCTCAACAAGGTGGCCGAGCGCCGCATGGCCGTCCTGAACCCCGTCAAGGTGACCGTGACGAACTACCCCGAAGGGAAGGTGGAATACTTCGAGTGCGTCAACAACCCCGAAGATCCATCGGCCGGTACGCGGCAGGTGCCCTTCTCGCGCGAGCTCTACATCGAGCGCGACGATTTCATGGAGAATCCGCCCAAGAAATTCTTCCGCCTGCAACCGGGCGGCGAAGTACGGCTGCGCTACGCCTACCTCATCAAGTGCGAGGAGGCGGTCAAGGATGCCGAAGGAAACGTCGTCGAACTGCGCTGCACGTACGACCCGGAGTCGGGCAACGGCTCGTCGAGCGACGGCCGCCGCGTGAAGGGCGTCATCCACTGGGTATCGGCACGCCACGCTTTCGAAGCCGAAATCCGCCTGTTCAACCCGCTCTTCACGAAGGAGAATCCCGACGACTGCGAGGGAGGGACAGACATGGGAGGACAACCTCAATCCCGAATCGATGATCGTCACGAAAGGCTGGCTCGAACCGTCGCTGGCGGGCGCCGAACCGGGCCGCACCTTCCAGTTCGAGCGCGTGGGCTACTTCTGCCCCGACACCGACACCACGCCCGGGCATCCCGTCTTCAACCGCACGGTGACGCTCAAAGATTCGTGGGCGAAGATCAACAAGTAGCAATAAGGAACGTTCCCGGCAAAGCGAACAGTCCGGCGACCTTGTATGGAGGTCGCCGGACTGTTTTATGCGGATTGCCGCGGGCCGCCCATCCTACTCCCGCGCTGCCGGCAGTTTCGGCCGAATCCTGCGCCACGGAAGTTTGAGCACGCCCCAGAAGGCTTCGCCGAAGATACCGCCCGACATCTTGGAGGTTCCTTCGGTCCGGTCGGCAAAGATGATCGACACCTCGTCGATACGGAACCCGAGCTTCCATGCCGTATACTTCATCTCCACCTGAAACCCGTAGCCCACCATGCGTACGGCGTCGAGGTCGATCGTCTCCAACACGCGGCGCGACCAGCAGACGAACCCCCGCCGTGGCGTCGCACACAGGCATACGGGTGACGATCCGCACGTATTTCGAGGCATAATAGGACATCAGCAGCCGCGACATCGGCCAGTTGACCACGTTCACGCCGCGCGAATAGCGCGACCCCTACCGCCACGTCGGCACCGCCGGTCACAGCCGCCGTCAGCCGTTCCAGATCGTCGGGGTTGTGCGAAAAGTCGCAGTCCATCTCGTAAACCAGATCGTAACCGTGTGCCAATGCCCACCGGAATCCCGCGATGTAGGCCGTTCCCAATCCCAATTTCCCGCTGCGCTCGATAAGATGCACCCGCCCGGGAAACTCCTCCTGCCGCCCGCGGACGATGGCGGCCGTACCGTCGGGCGAACCGTCGTCGACGATGAGCAGGTCGTAGCCGCCGAAGAGCGACATCACTTTCGAGATCATGCGCGAGACGTTCTCGCGCTCGTTGTAGGTCGGGATAATCACCAACTTTTTCATAAGCCTTGCATCCGTTCGCCGAACACCCGTCGCCCCAGCAGGTAGCGCAGGATGATCGAACCGTGGTAGATATGCGCCGCCCGACGGCGCTTCGATTGCTGTACGGCACGGCGCTGGCGGGCGAGTTCACCGTGCCGCGTCAGAAAATCGCGGTAGGCGCAGGCGACCGCACCGGCCTGTGCGCATTGTCCTTTCAACAGATAAACCAGCGCTGCGGCGGCATCCGCAAGGGGCCTCAGCACAGCCACCGCGACACGCTGCACGGGCGACGCGCACTTGAAGAGCATCGCGAGGTTGTTGCGGTAATTGAGGTAGAGTTTGCGCGGCGAATCGTTCTGCAACGTGCCGCCGCCCAAATGCCACACCCTGCTTCGGGGGACGACGCGCACGCGCCACCCCGCCAGCTGCATCCGCCAGCAAAGGTCGATCTCCTCCATGTGGGCGAAGAAGCCGGCGTCGAAACCGCCCATGCGGCGGAATACCTCCGCACGGCAGCAGAAGGCCGCACCGCTCACCCAAAAGAGATCGCGGGTGTCGTCGTACTGCCCCCGATCCTTTTCCAACGTCCGCAGGATACGTCCCCGACAGAACGGGAAACCGAACCAGTCGATGAATCCGCCCGCAGCACCCGCATACTGAACCGGTCGCGCTCGGCGCAGGAGAGCAGTTTCGGCCCCACGACAGCCACGTCGGGCTGCGCGTCGAGCTCCGCGATCAGCGGCTCCAACCACCCCCTCCGCAGGTTCGACGTCGGAGTTGAGCAGCACCCAGTAATCGCCCCCCAACCGCTCCAACGCGCGGTTGTAACCTCCGGCGAAACCGTAGTTTTCCGGCAGCCGGAGCAACGTAACCGACGGAAACTCCCGCTCGACGAGCGCCGCCGACCCGTCGGTCGAACCGTTGTCCGCCACGACGATCTCCACCCCCGGCGGAGCGGTGCGCACCACCGAGGGAAGGAAGCGCCGCAGATGGGCGGCTCCGTTCCAGTTGAGTATGACGATCTTTACGACGGACATTGCGGACGACGGTGTTTCCAACGGCGATGCGACCAGAGCCACATCCCCGGATCGGCGACGATGTCGCTTTCGAGCTGTCGCACATAGCGCTCCGTCACCTCGTTGGGCGCGACCTGCTCCACGCCGTCGTAGAGGCGCAGGAACTCCAACTCGTAATACCCTCGGCGCAGCCGGCGCTGGCGGCAGAAAATAGACCGGCATGTGAAATTTGAGCGCCATCTTCTCGATGCCGTCGAAAAAGACGGTATCCTGATTGAGGAAGCGGAACCAATGGCTGTTGGGACGCAGCGGAGGATTCTGGTCGGCGATCAGGCCGATGCCGATGCGTTGTCCGGGGGCACCGGCCGGCAGCCGGTGGTCGATGTAGTAGCGGATGATCTCCTTCATCGGGATGAGCCGGATGTTGCGCCGCCGGCGCAAACGCATGTAAACCGCATCGATCACCTTGTTCTCCAACGGATGATAGACCGCGGCCAAATAGTGTTCGCCGGTATAGAGCGCCAGGAACGAGTCGTACTCCCAGCAGCCGAAATGGGCAGTCGAAAGCAGCGCGTCGCGTCCCCGCAGGTCGGAGAGCACCTCGTCGAGATTCTTCACCCGCACGCGGCGGCGGCAATCGTCGTCCGACATGGCGGCCTGACTGACCGTCGAGATGAAGATCTCCGACAGGTTATGGTAGAACGACCGGCGAATCCGCTTGATTTCGTCCATCGGACGGTCGGGAAACAGAATTGCGCAGGTTCTCCGTCACCACGCCCACCCGATAGCGCAGGCATTTGTAGACGATGAAATAGATGGTATCCTGCAACACGTAGTAACGCAGCCAGTGGGGCATAGCGCCGATCAAACGGCAGCAACCCCACACGAGGCTCGCCATCGCCCGCTGCCATAATGTTAGATTCGAACGTACTCGTTTCATGCGTCCGCGATTATTCGATCGGTAATCATTCGGTATACAACTTCACCTGCGCGATCTTGGTACGCACCTCCAGCCAGCGGCGCAGGCGTTCGGCATCGGCCTCGGTCATCGGCTGCCGCGACTTCACCACGCAGATCAACAGCGTATCCTGCACCGTACCCCCGACATCGTACGAGAGGCATTTCGACAGGGAGATCGACTGAATGTCGGGCACGACGGCACCCGCCTCGCGCGAAATGTCGTCGTATTCGATATTCTTCATCTTGTACTTCGACAAGCGCTGTTTCAACTCATCGATCTGAGCGTTCTTCTCGTCGAGCAGTTCCGAGTAGCTCAACTGCAACGATTTGAGATCGACCCGATCGCCCGTGCGCGCCTGCCGGACGATCAACTCGACATCCTGCAAGCCGTAGTTGTACAACTGGGCGCGGGCGTTGCCGATGATCTCCTCGCCCAGCGGCTCGCCGATAAGCAGCAGCTCGATACGCGAATTCCGGTCGCCGTGCTTGTAGGCCTTCTTGCACTCGATCACGCGCGTATGTTCGAACTGGAACTCCTGCTGCACGTAACGGTCGACGGCCGATTCGAAGAACGACACCCGCACCATGTGCAGCCCGATGACGACGCTGGGAATGAACGTCAGGAGCGTGATGAGGAGCATGATCCGTTTGACATACCGCTCGCGCGCCGGATCGAGGAACTTCTTCTTGTGGTATTTCAACATCCGGACGACCATGTAGGTCGCCAGCGCGATGAAGACCGTATTGATGAAAAAGAGGTAGAAGGCGCCGATGAAGAACGAACTGCCCCGTCGCCAAGACCGAAGCCCGCCGTACAGAGGGGCGGCATCAGCGCCGTAGCGATCGCAACGCCCGGAATGACGGTCGAATTACGATCCTGGCGCGACTGCGCCACGATACCCGCCAGTCCGCCGAAGAAGGCGATCAGCACGTCGTAGGTCGTGGGGACGGTACGGGCGAGCAGTTCGCTGCGTGCCGTGCCGAGCGGCGAAATGAAGAAGTAGAGCGTCGAGGTGGCGATCGCCACGACGACCATCAGCGAAAAGTTGCGCAGCGACTTTTTCAGCAGGTCGAAATCGTTGATCCCGAGCGACAGGCCGACACCCATGATCGGCCCCATGAGCGGCGAAACGAGCATCGCGCCGATGATGACGGCCGCCGAGTTGACGTTCAGCCCCAGCGAAGCGTCATCGTTGGCGAAGATCAGCACCCAGAGATTCGTCCGCGGAATTCGACGCCGCGACAGATCATGTCCACCGTCTCCTCCTGCCGCCGCGCTGTCCTCCGAGAGGCTGAAACGGTCGGCCAGGTCGTCGCGCAGGCTCCCACCACGAATGTCGGGCAGGCCGGCCGTTGTGTTGCAGGCTTGTTTCGTTATCGTTCATCGTACTCTTCGTTTTCGGATTCGTCGCGCCGCGCCTTTTCCCGCCTTGGGACGGCCGGCGACCACCAGCACGAACTCGCCGCGCGGCTCCGTCCGCCGGAAATGCTCCAGCACTTCGGCCGCCGTTCCGCGCACGGTCTGCTCGAACTTCTTGGTCAGCTCGCGCGACACGGACACCGGTCGTTCGGCCCCGAACGTCTCCACAGAACTGTTCGAGACACTTCACCACGCGGTAGGGCGATTCGTAGAAGACGCATCGTCCGCTCCTCCGAGGCGAGCTCCTGCAAACGCTTGTTGCGCCCCTTTTTCTGGGGCAGGAATCCCTCGAAACAGAAACGGTCGCAGGGAAAGCCGCTCTGCACCAGCGCCGGAATGCAGGCCGTCGCCCCCGGCGCGTCTCCCTCCGATCCCCCTGCTCGACGCAGGTGCGCACCAGCAGGAATCCCGGATCGGAGATACCCGGCGTTCCGGCGTCGGAGATCAGCGCTCACGGTGCGTCCACGGCGATCGTCTCGGCCACGACGGCCGCCGTGGCGTGTTCGTTGAACTTATGGTGCGCATGGAGGCGCTTTTCGATCCCCAGATGCCGGAGCAGCACCGACGAAGTTCGGGTATCCTCGGCCAGAATCAGGTCCACTTCGCGCAATACACGGACGGCACGCAGCGTGATATCGTCGAGGTTGCCGATCGGCGTGGGGACGATGTAGAGTTTCGACATGCGTTCAGGCCAGTTTTCGTTCGATCAGATCGACCAGCAGCTTCGCTCCGTCGGAGTTGGGATTCCAGTCGAAATTCTCGGCGATGTAGATCATGCACTCGTCCAGATCGTCGAACTCGTTGAGCCGGTCGATCGTACGCCCGCAGGCATCCATATCGCCGCCGAAGAGGTCGCGGGCCAGCAGGAAACGGTCGTTGTTGCACAACGCCTGACGCAGGTCGGCCACCGGCTCCTGCCCGACGGCCGCCGGAGGGGTCGTCACGGCGATCAGATCCGAGACGGTCTTCACGTCCAATTGAGCGTCTCGCCCAGCACGGCCGCTCCGTTTTCGGCCGGTACGGCGCGATGCCCCGCCCCCCCGACCCGGAACGGAAGTCGCCGCAGGCTCCTCCTGCGGAACATCCGCCGACGAGGGCGAAACGGCCGGAACGGCCTGCGGAGGCGGAACCGGCCGCTCCTCCGCAGCCGGCTCGACCTTCCCCGGCGCCGGAGTCACGGAGTCCGTATCTCCGTAAAGCGACAGGACGACGCGGTGCTTGGCGCGTTTCACATCCACGGGATCGAGTTCGAAAAGGCTCAGCGGCTCGGCAACGACGGCGGGAGCCTCCGCCACGACGGGCGCCCCCTCCGAATTCGTCGCGTCCGACGGTTCCGATACCGTTGCAACCGCTTCCGCAGGAATCTCGCCGATCGGATCGACCGTCGGCTCCACGACGGGAGCGCCGACAGTACCTTCGACCGCCTCCGCGGGAATCTCAGTACGTTCTTCCACCGGCGCCTCCGCAGGGCCTGCAAAGATTTCGGCAGGAACCGCTGTCTCGGCAGGCATCTCCGCCGGAACTTCGGCCGGCGTTCCGACCGGCTCTACCGCCGGAGCGGCGGCGAACGGCGCCTCGGACGGGCCGGCGACAGTCGACTCCCACAACGGGCGGCGCGATCGTCGGTTCTTCCAGCGGCGCAGCGGCCGGATCCGCTCCGAACGGCTCGCTCATCGCCGTCAGCGGGATCACGGCGTCGAGGTCGATCTCCACGGGCGGCAGGTCGACGGGCGACAACTCGTCCTCTACGGACGGCTGCACCGCCGAATCCAGGCCGAAACGCACGGCATCGTAAAGTTCCCGCAATTTTCCGAGCGCCAGATCGCGCTCTATATCAGCTATTTCGTGCGAAGCATCCCATCCTTCGGCCAATGCCGCGAGCTTTTGCAGTTCCGCACGAAGCGTTTTCAAATCCATCGGTTTCGTCGTATTTTAACTTTTTCAAAGGTATAAAATTTTTCACGGAACACGAAAACCGTGCCCTCCTTTTTCACCCTCTCCGAACGAAAAACAGACCGAAACCACATCTTCGCCGCCCCCGCTCCGCAGACCAGAAGCGCAGAATCGGTCTTTACTTACATCTCTCCGCAAAACACCTCTGCTATTTTTAACGTGCATTTCGTGTCCGACGGCAGCGTAAGGGCCGTACGGGCTCGTCAAACGGCATTCCGCCGCATGGAACGGAGGCTCTCCGGCCCGCACCGAACGACGACGTCGGATCGGCGACACGAAACATCGCAGGGATCTTTCTGCGGAGATGCGTTTGTTTTTCGGAAAAATCGATTAACTTTCGGATACTCAACCCACCGAACGATGAAATCCGCTGGATATATCTACCGTTGGTATGCGCCGCCCTCTTTCTCACGGCATACCGCTCGACCGCCCAGCCGTCGCTTTACGCGAACCCGTTCATTGAGCAGATCGAGCATTACCCGCAGGAGAAGCTTCATGTATCGACGGACAAGGATTCGTATATCGCGGGAGATACGATCTGGCTGCGCGCTCACTGCGCCGATGCCGCGACGCACCGTCCGTCGCTGCGAGCCGCTACGTCTACGTGGAGCTTCGCGACGACCGCGGGTCGCTGGTGCGGCGCATCAAGCTCCTGTCGCGCGACAGCGTGTACAGCGGCTACCTTCCCACGCAGTCATTGGAACGCTTCGGGAACTACTCGCTTACGGCCTACACGCTCTACATGCGCAATCCGGGGCCCGAGTACTTCTTCAAGAAGCCTCTCACGATCTGGCCCTATCAGGAGAGCCGCAGGACGCAGCGCAACACCTCGGTG
>VOFI01000519.1_pt1 | contig 48000 bp, 65 predicted proteins | sample 5384131 | NCBI WGS metagenome assembly VOFI01 (sample SAMN12384728, study PRJNA508395) | human gut metagenome | isolation source: healthy gut H | host: Homo sapiens
ATGAGAATGAGCCAATCCCAGCTCGGCCCGCCTGATAAATCGAGGTCTCCGAGCATGGCATGAAGCTCAAACTGGTTAAGATACTTGATCTTTTGGCACGCGGCTGCTTCCCTTTGATGATGGCCTTGCGCGTGGGGTCGCGGGGATGAGTCCTTCGTCAACTGCGTCAAGAATCGCCCCCTTAAGCTGATGGTGGAAGTCCATGGTTGTCTGGCGCTCGTGATGCTCTGCGTAACCATTGATGAGCCGCTGGTACGAGGTTCGGTCGAGATCTTTTATCTTGAGGTCTGGAACCAGCTTGGCGAGCCAAGACTGCGTGAGCCGGTACTTTCCCATCGTGACCTCACGGATGGCCCCTTCTTTGTAGACGCTGATCCATTGCGAGTAGTAATCGCAGAAAAGTGATTCTTCATTGATGCTGATTGGCATTTTTACCCTCTTTCATCATGTGAGGTGGCTCACGCTGATGAAGGGTGATGAGGGAGTTGATCTCACTCAACGTTGCGCCTATGGCAGTCTGCTCCGACAAGCTGAAATCTTATTTGTGTATCTTGCAGTGCGGCCTTTGAAACGGAAATCACCTTGATCCCCTGCATTAAAGGAAGAAGCTGTCTGTGATATGCATCGGAATTAAGGTAGTGCCCCAGGTAGCCCGTCCCAAAGAAGAACCGAGGCCGCGCCGGTATCGTATGTAATCCCGAGATAGTTGGGTCTTTGGGTAGTTTCCGCAGTTCAACACACTTACCAGCCGCTTCATCCTCTGCGGTATCAGCGAAAATGACATCACCTTCGCGAAGTATCGATCCAGCAAATTTGGGAAGCACGGTATCGTCGGTAATGAACGGCAAATCGCTTCGTTCGCCATCGAGGCAATCGCCGAACTTAATAAGAATATCTCCGTAATGAACATTGCGAGCAGTACCATTTTCGCCATTTAAGCTGGCGCGTGAAAGAGTGTTGTTCTTCAGGAAGTCGAAGCATTCCCCCAACTTACGCTGTTCCCAAGATGAAGCGAGGGGACGCATGGTCACATACGCCCCCTCGGATTGACAAACTTTCGATTTCGCCTGTTCAAAATCGCCGCTCATTCATCGATGTCGAAGCCGCCTTCTAGGATGAACTTCTTCAGCAGCGCCGCCGCACGGGTATTCACCTTGAACAGGGGGAGTATCTTGCCTTCCTTCTGCTCAAAGAAGGCCTTGGCGCGCGTCTTGTCCACCGAGTCCTTCAAATCGTCGAAGCGCCCGAATTCGTTAATGTTTGATTCCGTCAAGTCGAGTGTGACCATGGTGGCAAAGAAGCTCACCGTCTATGCCGAGTGCCTCGACGACTCGCTCGACTTGAGCATTTTTCGCCTTCCGGGCATGGGGACGTGATGTAATCCCTCAGCGTCATGCCGTCTTCCAGGTCGGCGTCCCCCTCGTTCGACGTCATGAAGGAACAGCTCGGCGAAGCGCTGGTCATCCTGGCTCAGGGACGCGAACGATCGGTGGAGTTCCTCGCGTGCGGCGGCGAGCCCCTCGTCGTCCTGCTCAAGGCATTTCAGCCACTTCTCGAAGTTCGCGTTCATGTAGTCGCTGTCTATGAGCCCCGTGTCGATCTCAGTTATATGGCCATCGCTCGTAGGGCGCTTCGGGTGCGTCGCCAGGGCCGCCCTCCAGCGAGCAGCTCCTTGTAGCGCTGCACGAGGATGAGGTAGGTCCGCTCGTCGATGATCGGCTGCACGAAGAAGGACTTGCCGCTCACTTTGCCTTCTTCCGGTTCCTCCTCGAACTCGTAGGTATCCTGGTCCCACGTGAAGCCCTGCACCTTCGCGGCTTCGAGGAACTCGTTGAGCTCGACGAACTCCTTGGCGAACTTACGCCTGGCTTCCTGCGATGCGGGGAGCTTGGAGAGGTCTCCTACGCCAGCTGCCTCGAAGACCATGAGTATCTCCTGCAGTCGTGCGTCCATCATCGCGATATTGTCCGGGAGCTTCTGTACGAACATGTCGAGCGGACGGTCGCCTGAGTACAGCTTCACTGCAGCTTCGTTGTAGCCCCTTCATAGTGTGGGGGCGGCGGTAGTAGCGAATGGTACCGAAGGGCTTGTCAGGGCCGAACAGGCGGTTGGTGCGACTGAAGGCCTGGATGATGCTCGTAGTCGATGACCTTGTCGAGGTAGAGGGTGTTGAGCCACTTGGAGTCGAAGCCCGTGAGCATCTGGTCCACAACGATGAGCAGGTCAATGCGGCCCCTCGCGGTTTGCGTCGACGTTGACGTAGGGCTTTTTATGGGAAAGGCGCGCTGAGATGTCCTTCTTCATGGCAGGCCAGGTGGGAATGGTGAACTCCTGGCCATATGTTTTGTTGTAATCCTCGATAAGCTCGACCAGGGCGTCCTCCTTCACGGTGGAGCCGGCGGCATTGTCGATACTTGGGTCGAAGAGCGCCGTCACCTTCATCTGCGGCGCCTCCCTCTTGAAGGCGCGGTAGTAGTCGATGGCCTCGGATGGAGCTGGTCGCCAGGATTGCGTGGAACTTGCCGCCGTGGGAGAGCACGGGGAAGCGCCTCAGCACGTCCTCGACGACCTTGCCGTGGTGTGGCGTGTCGGGCCAGTACTGGGCGCGGGTCAGAAAGTCCTCGATGCCCTTTGATGGGGTTGCCGGCGCCGTCAACCATGGGACCCATGGGAACCTTTGCCTGGTCCATGTAGTAGTAGAAGACCTTGCTCTTGCGCTCGTCGAAGATGGCCTCGCCGACGCTTGAGGCCTTAGCCTGCTCGAGCGCCACCGCCTCGCGCACGTCGTGGTCATCGAAGGTGGTTACCATGTACGGGTCGAAGCCTCCAGCACGTTGCCGTCGCGGATACCGTCGGCGATGCTGTAGCGGTGCAGGCACTCGCCGAATACCATGGCGGTGGTGGAGCCCTTCTTCTGGTTCTCGTCGAGAATCGGCGTACCTGTGAAGCCGAAGAACAGCGCGTTGGGGAACGCGCGGCGTATGTCGCATGTCGCCGAAGGTGGAGCGGTGGCACTCGTCTATGATGAACACGATCCGCTTGGCGGCCAGGCGATCGAGCTCCGCTTGGGTGATTCTGCCCTCGCCGGCCTTCACGTTGCTCATCTTCTGAATAGAGGTCACGATGAGGCGGTTCTTAGGGTCGTCGCTCGCGAGCTTCGACTTCAGCACCTGCGTGTTCTCGGTCCCCTGCACGTCGTCGGCGTCGTCTGCGAACGCGCGGTACTCGGAGAGCGACTGCGTGCCCAGCTCGATGCGGTCCATGAGGAAGACCACCTTGTCGGCGTCGTGAGAGTCGGCTATAAGTTGGGCAGATTTGAAGCTCGTCATGGTCTTGCCGGAACCGGTGGTATGCCATATGTAACCGCCGGGGCGCCCCGGGGTGCTGCTCTTGGGTCTCTCGTCCCATTTGCACCTGCGCACCTTGTCGGATATGGCGGCGGCTGCGTAGTACTGGTAGCTGCGCATGACTTTCAGGCAGCCGTCCGAGCTGTCGGCCACGGTGTAGAAGCCAATGAGTTGGTGCGCCATTGGAATAGAAAGCAGCGTGGAGGTGAAGCGTTTCCATTCGTCGGTTCCGGGTTTGTCGCCCGCGCAGACGGGCTCGTTGTTGAAGTCCTCCCAGTGGAAGAAGAAGTTCGGGTTGAACGCGCCCGTGCCAGGGTTGGCGAAATAGCGCGCCTCGTCGGGGGTCATCCCCACGAAGATCTGCGTCAGGCGGAAGAGTCCCGTGAACACGCCCTCGTGGGCATACTTCTCGATTTGACCAGTGGCCTGGCTGACAGGGGATGCCGCTGCGCTTGAGCTCGATATGGATGACCGGCATGCCGTTGATGAGCAGGCACAGGTCTCCACGACGGTCGTTTAGGATCTTGTTCTTCGCAGGATAGACCGGCTGCTGAGCTATCTGGTAGCGACTCTGGCCGGCTGCGATCTCCTGACGATCATAAATCTTCAGGCTCACCTCCTTGCCCAGGTGAAGCGCGTCGTCGGGGTTGTCGCGCGTGATGGCGATGGTCTTTCCGTTGATGAACCCGTTGAGTGCGAGTGGGGTCTTGAGCGTTTTCGATTTGTTCGATGACCTGCGCCATCTCGCCCTGGGTGAGCGGGCAGCCGTTCAGGCGGTCTATGCCGGCGTTGTTCTGGAACAGAATCTTCGCCCAGTTGTCTATGAGGACCTGCTCGGTGGGATAGCGAAGCACTCCCTCCGCGTCGTCCCAGCCGTGTTGCTTCAGCACAGTGATGACCGCTTCTTCGAAAGTGGCCTCTTTATCGAAAACCATGGGAGAAACCTATCTACGAAATTGTAAAAGTTATGCACTTAACTAGTTGACAATCATTATAAGACATGGGGCTGCGGACGAATTCTTGTACCTATACCGTCTCGCACCGGGCTACACGGCACAGGATTGTCTAGGAAAAAGGTCGCAGTCCCATCTCGTCCGATGAACTATGTTTCGGCCAAGCTGTTGACCTGCTTGTCCTCTCGGCGCTGAACAGGCGCGCCTTATCGATATCTGCTTGCCGTATGTGCCCAGTCTCTTCTTCCGCGCGGGCGTACACGCTTTGTTCAGCGCGTACGCCCTGGTGCTTCCTTGACCCCTGGCTTCACGGGGCCCACCTCGATAAGATTGCCGAGGGCCGAGCAGGCCACCGTGTCAGAGAGGGACCTGTTCAAAAGCTCGGGGCAGACGGTCTTCGCTTGCCTTTTTAGGGAATTTAGGACAATGAGGGAGTGCGGCGACGGGGGCCTGTCAGTGCGTGCGGCATCCTCGGAGATCATTCTCATGAAGAGAGGGCCGGGCGCGGTTCGGGCAATGAACACTTGAACGGTGGTTGAACTGCTGCCTGTCAGGACATGTCTCAATGAATCAGAACATGTCCTGATTCTGTCCGGATTAAGGGGAGGGTCGATGTAGATGCAGCAATGTCGGCATATGCGTACACGTCCATGTCTGTCGTGATATCAAAAACCGTTGCTACACCAGTCGGGCGTAGTCCTGCCTTTGGTGAAACACGTGGGCAATGACGACCGCATCGCCCTCAAAGTAGTGCAGCATAATGTAGGAGTTGACGCGGCAGGCGTGGTATCCCAGCTTCGCGGCCTCCGGCAACTTGCATAGTCCGTAGTCGATAACGCCGCTTGCGAGCAGCTCGAGCTGATGCCTATATTCCTCGACGAAACGGCGGGCGGGCTGCATGCCAAATCCGCTGAGGTACTCGACGATGCCCTCGACCTCGATCTCCGCCGTCGGGAGGATTTTGACGTCATAGGCCATACTTTGCCTCGATAGATGCCAGGGATTCGAAGGCGTCTTTTTGCGAGGCCGTCGTTGCGTTCCCGCCCGCCAGGGCGATGCGCCCCATCAGGCGCGCACGGGCAAGCTCGGCCTCCATGCGATCGTAATCCTCGGAGCGCATCACGACGAATTTGCTGTATCCGTTTTTAGTGACCGTGACCGGACCGGCAGAAGACTCCACCAGCTCGGCGAAGCGAGAGGTGTCGCGCATGTCTTTCACGGGAACGCAGACCGGCATAAGGACCTCCTTGCATAATTATGGACATAATTATAGCAAGTAACCTGCACTTTGCAGGCCGCCTGTCTGGGCTTTGCGTTTTCAGAATAACTCCGCCATAGGCAAAATGGCTGATTTGCAGGCTTCCTTTGGCCCCTCCAACAAGATCAAGAAAACCAACGGCCGAGAGGGCTACGAGCTGATTTACGAATACAATGGCGAGCGCCTCCTTCTTACGGGAATAGGCTTAAACGGCTTCCGGGCCAGCGCCCATCCATTGAAGAACAGAAAGGCGCAATGAGGAGGACTCTCAAGATCTCACTCGACTTCCTTGCCGGTCCATTGCGGAAGGACGAGTTCATCGACGGTGAAACTCGAACCGGCATCCCCGTGATCGACAACGACGCGGCTCTGCAGGCCCTCAACGACCAGATTTGCGAGCTGTATTCGTCCTATTACGAGTTCGACTCGCACGACCAAGCCTGCTGGTTCAACGAGGAGTAGGAGAAGGCCGACAAGCCTCTCATGCTCGAGTTCCTGGGCAAGCTCAACGCCCGCATCGCGGAGCTGAACGACGGCTCCTTCGTCGTGGACGACCAGGAAACACCGCGCGTCGAGGCGCTGTAGCCGTGCGGACGGCTCGACATTCTTCCGTGAGATAATGCGTATAGCGAGAAAGGGGCCGCCCATGATCTACACCGAGCTGACCAATCGTGCCATGCGCATCGCCTACGACGCCCATGCCGGGCAGGTTGACAAGTGCGGCACGCCCTACGTGTTCCACCCGTATCACCTTGCAGAGCAGATGGATGACGAGGTCACGACCTGCGTCGCGCTCACTGCATGACGTGGTGGAGGACACCGAGGTCACGGTAGGGGATCTCTCGGCCGAGTTCCCGCCTGAGGTGACGGAGCCCCTTCGCCTCCTCGCACACGATCCCGCGGTGCCGTACCTCGACTACATCTCGAAGCTGGCCGAGAACCCCGTTGCCCTGGCCGTGAAGCTTGCCGACCTCACGCACAACATGGATGAGACGCGCTACGCGGGCGCTGCTCAGCCCGACCCGCCGACCTTGCCCGACGTCGAGAGAAATACGCCGCCGCCAAAGAGGGCGCTGTCGCTTGCGAAGATAAGGGGTATCATTGCCGAGCGCGCCGGCACTGATGATGAGTGCTACGAGGACGTGGACCGCTGCTGGTCGGAGCTGGGCGCCGCCCTGACGGAGGACTACGAAACCACGGAGAAGTTCCTCCAGAGGATTGCACGGCAGACGAGTTAGCCTGGGTGAGCGAGGTCTATGAGGAGATCTTCGAAAATGCCCGGGAGATGCGCTACGCGAATCTGCTGAGGAGGGCGGCGCAGCGTTTTCCTGAGGAAGAGGAGACGCTTCGTATCCAGAAGATTCTCGATTGGGTCATCTCCATGTACTTCGACTAGAACTTTGGGTAAGCGCCTCTTCGCGCCCAACCGCGCATTGCGTCATCCGCCGCGCCCCGGCCCCGCCCTCCAAGAAACGAGCTGGTGCAGCTTGTGTTATATGGCGATATTCGCCCGTGGGGTCAGTTCTGAATATTGCAGTGGCCGCTGCAATATTCCCAGGGAGCTGCAAATCACTCGTCTTTCTCCACAACGACGGCTGCGTAATCCTGCGACTGGTGGAACACGTGGTCCACGTAAACGGTGCCCTCGGAGTGCAGGTAAAGCGCGATATAACCCTTCACCTGAAACGAGCGGTAGCCGTGCGAGCGCAGGTACGGGTCGGGGCAAAGGGGCTTTGACTCTGGGAAGGAGCAAACGAGGCGCGCGACCCGCCTGAATTCGGAGACGAATGAGCTGGCGGCCGCGGGCGACCCTAGCTCTTCCTTGATGTAATCAACAATGGAGTTGATCTCCAGCGCTGCGCCGGCGGTGATGGCGAGCTTAGCGGGCATGGTCGAGGAGCCCCTCCAAGAACGCCTCGCCGTCTACGTAGTCTCCCGCTGCCCTCTGGGCCTCTGCGGTGGCCAGGCGTTCGTAGAGCCTATGCCGGGCGGCATCGAGCCGCATTCCGTCATACATCTCGGGCGTCATGACAACGAGCGTGTCGTACCCGTTTCTGGTCACCGTGACGGGTTCTTTGGCGCCGTTGACCACCTCGACAAACCGTGTGGTGTCCTTCATTGCCTTGATGGGGACGCAGGTCGGCATTGAACACCTCCAGATGGGTCCCAGAATTATGTCCCCATAATGATACGCCCAAGTTCGTGGAGGGGTAAAGATGATGGCCTTCGTTCGTTGGCGGAGTACGCGCTCAGAGGCATTAACCACCTATTGGCGTTGCTGGGTACCGCTTGGGCGACGTGCTGCTGGAGGACTTTGCCAAGTACCTCCCTCGCCCGAGGATCTGCAGAATCGGATGCAGGAGCAAAGCCGACGTGCGGGTGTGGGGAGCTTTTTTGGAGGACGGCAACGAGGTCGAAGAAGTGGATGGCGCAGGGCCGCTGTGCGCCTGCGCGAAGTGCATTTCTCGCGCGCCTACGCGTACCGCAAGCTCTTTTCTCAGGCGCGTCGGCGGCCCGAGCAATGGCAAGTGTGTCGGCTTTGACTTCGGGCGCCGCAGGGAACTTTCAAAGCATCGAGTGGGGCTATGCGCGAGCCGCCGAATCGTCGCAGGTGTTCGCCGATATCTATGCGGAGAAAATGTCTGGCATGCCAATAATGCACGGATTCTTTTTATGCTGGCCGTTCGTTTTTTGGAGCTCTGGTCAAAATGCCTTGATTGTGCGCTAAGAGGAGTAGGTAAATTGCTGTGAAAGCTCTGAGACTCGGCATTTCTCTCCCATTGCGATTTCGGAAAGCGCCCGAGGGAAGAAGATAATAGACATCTGCTCGCTATCCGAGAAATGAATAAAGTTTTTACGCTGATTCCAGTGCCGCATCGACGCACAATCAGGGTATTTTGACCACAATCGAAAATGTGAACGCTGTGCGATGTCTCAAAAGATGGAGGGACCCGTGTTGGATGTGGTTGACGCGATACTTTTCTCTGCATAGACAGACGGTCTTCCGTCCTAAAAATGCGGACATCAACATTTTTAGGACGGAAGACCGCAGGCGGACGTTGCCGGCGGCATGTCACGAGGCTCCCGAATCGCGTATCATTGCGGGCGAACAAGCGATAAGGAGGGCCCTCCCATGAAAGCCCTAGTACACGACGGCAACGGACACATCGCGCTCGAGGATCGCCCCCGAGCCGCAGCTGCGAGTGCCCACCGATGCCATCGTCCGCGTCACGCGCTCGACCATCTGCACGAGCGACCTGCACATCATCCACGGTGCCGTGCCGCGCGCCACGCCGAATACGGTGCTCGGCCACGAGTTCGTGGGCGTGATCGAGCAGGTGGGGAGGGGTGTGCGCAGCCTTCGCCCTGGCGACCGCGTGGCCGTGAGCTGCGAGACCTTCTGCGGCGAGTGCTTCTACCTGCGAGCGCGGCTGGGTCAACAACTGCGTGGAAGGCGGTTGGGAGCTCGGCTGTTGCGCGGACGGCTGCCAGGCCGAGCTCGTGCGCGTGGCGCATGCGGACCATACGTGCGCGCCCATTCCTTCGGACGTGTCTGCCGAGGACGCGCTCTTCCTGGGCGACATCGTTGCCACGGGCCACTGGGGCGCGAGCATCGCCGAGATCGAGCCTGGCTCCACGGTGGCCGTGATCGGCGCCGGCCCGGTCGGACTCACCACCATGATGTGCGCCCGCCTGTTCGACCCCGCCAGCATTATCGCGATCGACGTAGACCCTGCGCGCCTCGCGCTCGCCCGTGAGCGCGGCTTGGCGGACCAGGTGATAGACGCGAGCGACATGGATCTCGCCGCGGTGGAGGCCGCGGTGCACGAGCTCTCCCACAACCGCGGCGCCGACAGCGTGATCGAGGCGGCAGGCGGCTCCAACACCTTCGAGATGGCCTGGCGCATCGCCCGCCCGCACGGCGTGGTGGTGCTCTCCGCCATGTACGAGGGCCCGCAGACGTTGCCGCTTCACCAGATGTACGGCAAGAACCTCGTCTTCAAGACGGGCGGCGTGGACGCGTGCAACATGGGGGAGACCATGCGCCTGGTGCAGGAGGGCCGCATCGACACGAGCTGCCTGATCTCGGCCCGCTACCCGCTCAACGACATCGTGGAGGCCTATCGCGCGTTCGAGGCGCACGAGGGCGGCTGCCTCGCTGGTCATCACGCCCTGGGAGGATCGCTAGATGATCTATCTCGCTGGCCCCCATGGAGGGGATTACCGGGCATGTGTTCCGTCGCGTGCATGCGGAGTGCTTCGGTGCGCTCGACCGCTACTACACGCCCTTCCTCCCACCGCCGCGCGTGGGGTCCCCCCTTCGGCGGCAAGAACCTCAAGGAGGTCGACCCGGCCAACAACCAGGGCCTGAACGTCGTTCCGCAGCTGCTTACCAAGAACGCGGACGAGTTTGTGTGGGCGGCACAGGTGCTCGCCGACATGGGCTATCGCGAGGTCAATCTCAACTTGGGTTGCCCTTCGGGCACGGTCGTTTCAAAGGGCAAGGGTGCCGGCTTTCTGCGCAACCTCGACGAGCTCGAGGTGTTTTTTTTTGCGTGATGTGTGCGAGCGCTCGCCGTTGCCGGTCTCGGTCAAAACGCGCCTGGGCTTGGAGAGCGACACCGAGTACGAGCACATCCTCGAGCTGTATCACAGCCTGCCGCTCGCGGAACTCATCGTGCACCCGCGCGTGCAGAAGGATCGCTACCAGGGCAAACCGCGCTGGGAGCCGTATGGGGGAGACGCTCGCGTGCGCGCCGTTCCCGGTGGCCTACAACGGCCACGTTTTCGGCGCGGAGGACCAGGCGGCCCTCGTCGCGGTGTATCCGCAGACGCGCCACATCATGCTCGGGCGCGGCTTGCTCGCCAATCCGGCCCTCGCGCGCATGCTCACCGGTGGCCCGGCTGTGAGCGCGGACGAACTCAGGCAGTTCCACGACAAGCTATATGCCGCTTATCTCGACGAGATTGGCGGCAATGCGGTCTTTCGTATGAAGGAGTGGTGGTTCTACGTCAAGTGCGCTTTCGCCGACCCTATGGCGGTCCATCGCGCGGTGCGCAAGGCCCGCAAGGTCGAGGAGTACGAGACGGCGGTCGAGCGCGTGTTCCGCACCGAGCCCCTGGCTCCCGTCGCGCGGTTCCACGGGTAGGGGGGGCCGGCATGGAAATGACGCCCATCGCGCATATCGAGACGGACCTGCCGCAGAAGTTCGGCATTCCGCGCAACAGCTTTTTGGCGCCCCATCTGCAGGGACGCATCGTTTTTGAGCCGGAGTTCGCACTGCCCCAGGCCGTAGCGGGTTTGGAGGAGCTCAGCCATCTGTGGCTGCTCTGGGAGTTCGAAAACGGCACGCCCGGTGGAACGGCGGCCGATATCGCCATGGACACGGTGACTGCCAGTAAGCCCGGCACCACGGCGAAGTGGACCCCACCGTTCGCCCGCCCCGCCTGGGCGGCTCCGAGCGCCGCGGCGTCTTTGCCACACGCAGTCCGTTTCGCCCCAATCCCATCGGTCTTACCTGTGTGAAGCTCGACCGTATTGAGATCGTCGACGGCGCTCCCGTGATCCACGTGCTCGCCGCCGACCTGCGCGACGGCACGCCGATCTTCGACATCAAGCCCTACATCCCCTTCGCCGACAGCCATCCCGAGGCGACCGGCGGTTGGACCGACCGAGCGCCATGGCAGGAGCTCGAGGTCGATTTCCCATTCGAGCTGCAGGGGTGTGTCCCGGCCCCCAAGCTACCGGGCCTAGTCGAGGTGCTGCGTCAGGACCCTCGCCGCGCTGGCAGCAAGCACGAGCCCGAGCGCGTGTACCATTTGGCCTACGCGGGGCTCGACGTGGCATTTACTGTCGACGGCGAGTCACTGCGCGTGGTCGGCGTGGCCTAGTGGCGCAGCGGGGCAAGCGCGCGCCAATGCGTATCCCACCGTAGGCGCACAAGCCGCTACGACTAGAGGAGTCTCAAGCCAAAAGGACGGAACTCGATTGGGGAATGGTCTCGCCCCGCCCGTCAGTTGGGGTGGATGGGTTGTGTTGTGGCGTGTGCGCTTACTTCTCGACCTCGTAGGGCCAGCTGTTGATGCCGCCGAACTCGACGACATTGGTGTAGCCGAGGTCCACGAGCGCCTGCGAGGCCTCCCTTGCTGCGATTGCCGCTGCGGCAGTACACCAGGATGAGTTGGCCCTTGTCGGGCAGTGCGTTCTCGGCGGCGGTCGCCACGGTGTCGTGCGGGATGAGGATGGCTCCGGGGATGTGTCCTTCGTCGTACTCGGTCTGCGTGCGAGGTCGAGGATGACGTAATCGTCCTCGGTATCCATGAGTTCCTTTGCGGCTTCGGTATCAACCTGCTGGTAGGAGTTGGAGTTGCTGCCGCTGTCGCTGTTTGTGTTGCCGTTGTCACCGGTAGGTGCGCCAAAGCAGCCAGTGAGCCCGGCGAGGGAGATAACGCTCGCGAGGAATACGGCATTCAGGAATGTGCGACGGTTCATGTCGTGCCTTTTCTCTTGGACTTGTTCGATTTCAGCATATCAGGAAATGAGCGTGACTTAGTCACATAGGAGAGCGAGCAAGGCTATGCAAAGGCTGTCGAATTGCCGCAGGTAATTGCCAGCGTCTATGCAGGGCAATAATCTCGCATACTGGAAAGCGCGGATTTCGCTTGTCAGCGGCCGTTCGTTTTTCTGGGTGTGGTCAAAAATACCCTGATTGTGCGCCAAGAGGCGCCGGGAAAGCAACGGTGAAAGCCTCGCGACCCAGCGTATTTCCCGCGATTTTCGCTTTGGAGAGGGATCGGGAGGCAAGGCTGATGAGCAGATGACTACTATCTGGGATATGTATTAGGTTTCTGCGCGCATCTCGTCTCCAAGTCAGCGCACAATCAGAGCATTTTGACCACAATCACGAAAAACGCGTGACGCCCAGCGACTCAAGGAGCTCACGGCGTCTCGTCTAGAGGAAAGCAATTCCCCGGCAAGGCTTGCAATGTGGTTCGCGATGAGCAGGGAACCGGCTTTGCTTGGATGAACCCCGTCTGCAGCGTAGAGATCTTCTGGCTTCTCATATCGGGCGGCTATGCTCGCCATGTCGACCAGCTGCCCGGCGAACTGCATCTGCCGCTTCTGCGCCTCTACGTTCATGAGCTCGCACATGTATCGATTTCGCTTACACCAACAATTCCGAGATGATCGCCTGCGTGGAGCCAGGCAAATGCAAAAAGGGGCCCGAGTGTCGGACCCCTCTGAATGGCCTATGCCGCATTTGTCTGTTAGCGCTTTGCGCAGCAAGGCTCCGCCGGCAAGGGCGGCGATGCCCGGAAGAGCCGCGAATACGCCAAGCACGGTGGTGGCGTCTCCGGTGCTGGGAAGAGCGCCGGGTTTCTGTTCGGGCTTTGGCTCGGGCTTTGTTTCAGAGCCGCTGGGCTTGTTCGGCGCCGGTGCGATCTCCATGGCAGATTTGTTCCAGCGTGCGATAAGCACAAGGTCCGACGTCACAGGCGCGTCCATATCCCATGGCTGGCCGGTTGCCTTGTCAAACCAGCCGGCGAACACATGCCCTTTGAACGTGGGGGCAGCAACGGCGGGCAACCTGTCTCCGTCTGCGACTTCAAGGTGGCAGTAGGGCCGGTGCCCCCATTGAGATCGAGCGTGACAGTGTGCTTTTTGAAGCGGTTCCGGTGCGACCTCGCGCTCGATTTGCAGCGTGTCGGTGGCCGTTTGGTTCTTGACCTTGAACTCGATGGTTCCGCTCTTGGCCTCTTTTTGGCACCGGCGAGGAAAGCACAAGTTCAAAGATGCCGTTTTGAGCGCGGTTGTTATTGTTGTCGGGGTTGAGGGCCTGTATTCGCGTGCCTGTTTGACGGTCAGCGATGCAGATGTTCCGTTATCCCAGGTTATGGTCGCGCTTGCATCTTGGGTGTAGGTCTCGGGCATATAACCGTATCCGATGGTCGCGCCGCTCCCCATCTTGCTGGAGCGCGATCATCACGTCTGCGGCCGCAAGTTGCGGCGTGTGCACCAAGCCGTCCTTGGCGTAAAAGTCGGCCCCGGCAATGGTGAGCTGGGGCAGCACGTCTGCCATGCGGCGACGAAGGTCGCTCACCTGACCATTGCGCTTTGCCTGGGGGTCCAGCCCACCTCGGCGGTCGCCATCGCGCGTGGGAACGAGGGGAAGAAGAAGTCCTGAATGCCGCGAACGTGCTCGCTCCACATCGCGCTCTCGACGCCGAGCATCTGATCGTCGGTCGCGCCCATCTCGTGGGCAGGGTCATAATTGTAGAAATCGTTGATGTCGGCGATACCGGTCGCCCATGTGGCGCCCCAGATGTCCTGACCCGCCTTTTGCGGGAAATAGCAGTGGGCTGCACTCGAGTACAGGCCCTTGGCACCTTGGTTCTTGATCTTGGCGGTGGTGTCGCCCATGCCGCCGTTCCAGTGCTGGATGCCGTCGCCGGGCTGCATGTCGCCGATTGCCCACTCATTCCAGCCGATGGGCTTGAGCCCCATGTCGCGGACCATGGTGGCGGCCTTGGTCAGGAAGGGCTTTGCCTGCCCTGGGTGATCGGTGTTGAGCTTGTGGGTCTCGTCGCCGCCAAAATGGAAGTATTCGGCATCGGTGAGCTCAGCCACCTGCTTCACCACGTGCTTGAGGAACGTCCAAGTGTAGTCGCTGTTGGGATCGAGATAGGAATTGCCAACGGCACCCGTGGCCTGGTGCGGCGCCACAATGTAGTCCGCGGGGTTCTGGATCGGGTTGCCCTGGGCGTCCTTGGTGCCGTCATGCGAGGAACCCGGAGTGTTGAGCTGGGGGATGCAGTGCAGCATGCTCTGAGAGTGGCCGGGCATGTCGATCTCGGGCACGATTTTTGATGTGGTGCTCGCGTGCGTACGCGGTGATCTCGCGCATGTCGGCCTGAGTGTAGAAGCCGGAGATGCCGGGCTTCTCCTGTTGGTTGGTCGTGCCCAGGGCGGTCTGGCTGCCGACTTGGCTCAGCTTGGTGTAATCGATCGTGTCGCCAGCCTCGCGACCGTCGTTGGTGATCTCGATGCGCCAACCCTGGTCGTCGACCAGATGCAGGTGCAAATAGCTGTATTTGTACTTGGAGAGGACGTCAATGGCCTGCTTGACCTCGTCTTTGGTGAGGAACGAGCGGGCAGGGTCGAGCATGATACCGCGGTAGGCGAAGCGCGGGGCGTCATCGATGTGGAGCGCAGGGACGCGCCAAGGGCCGTTGGTGACGTACGTCGCGGTGGACCAGGGTCCCAGCAGCTGGTAGGTGGTTTGGCAGCCGTTGAACAGGCCGTGCGCGGTGGAGGCGGAAATGGCGAGCTCCTCATGGGAGACGTCAATCGTGTAGGCCTCCTCTTCGCGCGCGCCCTCGACGGAGAGCTCGATATCGGCAACGGCGTCCGTGCTCTGGTCCACGACATCTAGGGAGTAGCCGGTGGATGCGCGAAGGGTCTCGGCGAGCTTTTCGCCTTCCCCCTTGGCCTCACCAGGGGCGACAATATCGGATTCGGGATCCAGCACGAACGCATCGCCTTCGCGTCCCTCATAGATCACGGGCATGGGGGAGCACGGATGGAAGGCCCCCGTCTGGGCGAGAGGGCGGGTTGCCCTTCCATGTCCCAAAGACCTCGAGTTCCCAGATTCCCACGGGCCACGTGCTGTTGCGCTTGGTGAATCGCACGCGCACATGGCGGGCGGAGCCGGAGAGCTTGGTCTCCTGTTCCTTTGACGCCTCACCGTGTTGCGTCTCCCCGGCCTGCGTCCAGTTCTGGCCGTCGCTGGAGGTCTCGATGACGTAATCCACGCCGTACTGCTTGCCCCAGGTGACGGTCACGTGATCGAGGTTCGCCTCGGCGCCCAGGTCGACGGCAAGCCAGCCCTCGTCCCCGTTTTCCGCCGACCAGCGCGAGGCATTGGGGCTTCGGAAGTTCTCGCCCTTGTCGCGCCAGGCAAAATCTTTGCCCTTGTCGCCGTCGACCGCGCGCCGGGCTGCCATTGCGTTCCGGCTTCGGTGCCGGAGGCGCTCACGGTGGCGAAATCGTTGAGCGCCAAGTTGGCGACCTGCCCCTGAGGAAGGGCGGTCACCTGCGTCGTATTGTTTTGATGTACTCGGTTGCCCCTGCACTCCACGGTGCCACGACCGGCGGCGGCGCGACGAGCGCGATGAGCGTTGCGCCCACCAGCAATCTGTTGCGGGTTGTTGCATGAACCATAGCCCATTCCTTTCTTTTGGGATAAGCTCCGACTCGGCATTTCCCCACTATGGTGGTTGCTTTTTTCCGGCGCGTCTTCATTTCGGTGAAGAGTCCCTCTTTTTGCCCCGAACGGCATCGGTGCGCGCCGAGGGCCTGTCCGATGTGGCGATATCGTTTCTCATTTGGGATTTGAGATGCGCCCATGCCGCGAGCGCCCCCGAGCGCGTTGAGATGGCAGCCCATCTCATCAAAGAGTTCGGCGGCTCGCCCAATCGGTATTTCCGGATGAGGAATTGCCGGCACACGTCCTCGGATGCGCGGGAGCGCGATTCAGCTTTAAGGTCTTGGGAGACATGGCGGCCGCAGGAGGCCTGCGGGTCGAGGAGGTTTTTTGAGACGCAGCGGAGGAATTGCCGTCGATGGTCTAGCCGAGGCAGCCGGTGGGCCTGCCGCGTGCGACCCGCATGGAGTTCGATTCTCGGGGTCGAACCTGCAATTAAAAACCGCTGGCAGAACAGAATCTGCCAGCGGTGTCGCTTATGGTGGAGGCGCGGAGAATCGAACTCCGGTCCACGAAAGCCCCCTGATTGGCATCTCCAAGCTCAGTCGCTGGTTTAGTCTCGGACGCTTTGCGCGCAGCGACACGCTCGCGGCATCCCAACCGGTTCGGTCTTAGCCCGCGCCATACCGATTACGTGCGCGGGAGCATTCCCCTCAAATGACGTCGCGCCGGTGTCGGGGAAATCACCGGGTTGACGCGCCGCTATAAACTAAGCAGCGAGAGCCATAGGCTCAAAAGAAGAGTTGTTGTCAATTCAATTTGACGGTACCCCTGTTTAACGAGGCGAGGAGACCTCGGCTTGCTTCCTCTCTCAGGGCTATCGTGTCGAAACCAGTCGGCCCCTCATGTGAGGGTCGTGGTACCGCATGAGCGGCGTCGACCTGTCAAAGTACCCGAACTGCGAACGTGGCGCAATCCGTAAGCGAATAGTGTACCACGTTCGCGTCTCGAGCGTCTTCAGGGCACTCATGTGACGCACAGCGGGAGAAGAAGCCCCATGATTTGCGGACATCTGTTCATCTTCACGACTCATTGGGGTACAAGTCATACAGACGAGAGGAGCTCAGATGGAAGACAAGGCGAAAAACGCGGGTAAGGTTGCGATTGTTTTGGAGGGCGGTAGTTTTCGCGGGCAGTTTACTGCGGGCGTGCTCGACGTTCTCATGGAGCATCGCGTTGAGGTCGCGGCGTGTTACGGAACCTCTGCGGGTGCGCTCAACGGCCTGAATTACAAGAGCCGTCAGATCGGTCGTGCAAACCGCGTGAACCTGGCATTTTGCAATGATCCGCGCTACATGGGCGCTCAGTCGCTCATTACCACCGGCAGCATGGTTGGCTACGATTTCATGCTTAACGACGTGCAGGATCGCCTTGACCCCTTCGATAATGACGCCTATCTGGCAAATCCCATGGAAATGTATGCATGCGCCACGGATGTGATGTTCGGAACTGCCGCGTACCTGCCGGTTCACAATGCAACGCTCGACATCGACGCCGTGCGCGCCTCCACGTCCTTGCCGCTGGTTACGCAGCCTGTCGAGATCGACGGGCACCTGTATCTGGACGGTGGCGCCGCCGATTCCGTACCGGTTGAGCATGCGCTCGAAGATGCGGGTTTTGACCGGGCGATTGTGGTGCTCACGCAGGATCGCGATTACGTCAAGGGCACCTATGGGCTCATGCCGGCTGCTCAGCGCGCATACGCCGCATATCCGTATTTGCTGGAGGCAATGGAGAATCGTCACGTGCGCTACAACGAGCAGCGCGAGCATATTTGGGAATATGAGCGTGAGGGCCGGGCATTTGTGCTGGCACCGCCGCGTCCCGTTGAGGTGGGGCATGTCGAGCACGATTCGGCAAAGCTCCTCGACCTGTATATCCAGGGCCGTCAGGAGGCGGTTGCCCATATTGATGAGATACGGGAGTTCGTGGGCAAATAGGGGCTGGACGGAGGCGTGACGCCGATACCGCGCATTCCGTTGGCGGCGGAATATCGACCGCATACCGGTTGGTCTTGATTTCTCATACCAGTAAGACTACCTGCTGGCACTTCGTGGGATAAGAAGAGTGAACAAAGGGTCCTCTCCACTGAGATACTCAGAGAAGCCCCATCAGAGGGCGGAGAGGTCGGGAACCCGGGTAGGCGCGATGGCCCCCGGTCCTTTTTTTTTGCGCTCGCCGCCTGTGCAGAAGTTGCGCACACCCGCGTTGGCACCGTTGACTTCGCGGGCGGGGGCGGTATTATTGACAAGTTACTTTGCAGAGCCCCGTGAATCTCTGTAACAACACGTATTGTACATGGAGGATAAGTGATTTAGAAGTCGACTCACTACGCCAAGCAGGGCGAGGTTGCCCGCAACTGGGTTCTCATCGACGCCGATGGTGCTGTCCTGGGCCGTCTTGCTACCCAGGTCGCCAAGATCCTGCGCGGTAAGAACAAGCCCCAGTTCACGCCCAACAGCGACTGCGGCGACTTCGTTGTCGTCATCAACGCCGATAAGGTCCAGCTTACCGGTAACAAGGCCGACACGAAGACCTATTATCGCCACGCGGCTACAACGGCGGCCTCAAGGCTGAGAGCTTCCGCCAGGCTATGGAGAAGCACCCGGAGAAGGTGTCGAGCGCGCCGTTCGCGGCATGCTGCCCAAGACCACCCTCGGCCGTGCCCAGATGACCAAGCTTAAGGTCTACGCTGGTGCCGAGCATCCGCATGCTGCCCAGAACCCCACGAAGATTGAGCTGGAGGCTTAAAAAGATGGCTGAGAACACCGTTGTCTACCAGGGTACCGGCCGTCGTAAGAACGCCGTCGCCCGCGTCCGTCTCGTCCCCGGCACCGGCAAGGTGACCATCAACAAGCGTGACGCCGAGCAGTATTTCGGCCGTCATCAGCTCGTTGAGAACGCCCTTGCTCCCTTCAAGGTGACCGACACCGCCGGTCAGTTCGACGTTATCGCTCTGTGCGATGGCGGCGGCATCTCCGGTCAGTCCGGCGCTCTGCGCCTGGGCATCGCTCGCGCTCTTCTGAACGCTGGCGACTACCGTGCTGACCTCAAGAAGGCCGGTTTCCTTACGCGCGATGCTCGCGTGGTCGAGCGCAAGAAGTACGGCCTCAAGAAGGCCCGCCGCGCTCCCCAGTTCTCCAAGCGCTAAGGCGTTTGCGAACACGTTTCCCGTATGGAATTGGGCCTGCCGAGTTTTTCGGTGGGCCCTTTTTTTGTACCATTGCGACGGTGCGGAATTTTCGTTCTAACAATGTCCGCCCCACATTGGACTGGCGTCGTACGGGCGCTGGGCGTATGGAAGGAATGCGAATGAAGTACTTCGGAACCGACGGCTTCCGCGGCGAGGCGGGCACGACCCTCACGGTCGAGCACGCGTATAAGATTGGTCGCTACGTAGGTTGGTACTACGGCGCGCGTCAGGGGCGCAAGGCCCGCGTGGTGGTAGGCAAGGACACCCGTCGGTCGAGCTACATGTTCGAGTCGGGGCTCATCTCCGGCTTGGTCGCGTCGGGTGCCGACGCGTACTTGCTGCATGTTATCCCGACGCCGGGCGTCGCCTACGAGACGATCGACGGGCGCTTCGATTGCGGCATCATGATCTCGGCGAGCCACAACCCCTACACCGATAACGGCATCAAGCTCATGAACGGCGAAGGCTGCAAGATGGACGAAGAGGTCCTCGAGCTGATCGAGGACTATATCGACGGCAAGAGCGAGGTTCCCTTCGCGACGGGTGACGAGATCGGCTGCACGGTCGATTACATGCAGGGTCGCAACCGCTACATAGCTTCGCTCATCGCCAGCGCCAACTTTTCGCTGCAGGGCGTCAAGATCGGTATTGACTGCGCCAACGGCTCGGCTTCCTCGGTGGCCAAGCCGGTGTTTGACGCGCTCGGCGCCGACGTCCGCGTGATCTCCAACGCGCCGGATGGCTTCAACATCAACGTTGATTGCGGTTCCACGCACATGGAGCGCCTGCGTCGTCGTCATGTGCTTGAGCAGGGGCTCGACGTGGGCTTTGCCTACGACGGCGATGCCGACCGCTGCCTGGCGGTGGATGACCGCGGCAACGTGGTCGACGGCGACATGATCCTCTATGTGTGCGGCACGTATCTTCACAAGCACGGCCGCCTCACCGCCGGCACCGTCGTTCCCACGGTCATGAGCAACCTGGGCCTGTTCAAAGCGCTCGATCAGGCAAACCTCAAGTACGAGACCACCCCGGTGGGTGACAAGTACGTGACGGCCTGCATGCGCGAGAAGGGCTACAGCCTTGGCGGCGAGCAGTCTGGGCACATAATCTTCGGTGACATCGAGACCACGGGTGACGGCATCATGACGTCCCTGCGGGTCATGGAGGTCATGCGAGCCGAGCGCATGTCGCTCTCCGAGCTGTGCTCGCCGGTGAAGATCTATCCGCAGGTGCTCGTGAACGTTCGCAGCGAGCGCAAGGCGGAACTCGACGACTGCAAGCCGGTTTGGGATGCCGTGCGTGCTGCCGAGGAACAGCTGGGCGAGCGCGGCCGCATCCTGGTGCGCACGTCGGGTACCGAGCCGCTCGTGCGCGTCATGGCGGAGGCCGAGACGGAGGACGCCGCCCAGGCCGCCGTCGACTCGATCGTCGCGGTCGTTCAGCGCGAGCTTCCCTAAGACGACTTCTGCGTTCCGGTATTGGTTTTCGGCCCCGCTGTTCGATAGAATGGAGGGGCACGGAAAGCCTTAAGGGAGATAGATGTTCGACAGATTTCTCAAATCGCTGAATGTGAACAGTCGCACGAGCATGCTGCCCTCGCCGCTCGCAGGTCGGGTCATCCCGCTTTCCGAGGTTGCCGACCAAATGTTTGCCAAGGGCCTGCTTGGCCAAGGCGTGGCCATCAAGCCCTCGGGTAATCGCGTGGTCGCGCCCTCCGACGGCAAGATCGAGGCGATCTTCCCCACGGGTCACGCCGTGGCGATTCACACCGCCGAGGGTCTGGATGTCCTCATTCATGTTGGCCTGGAGACGGTCAAGCTGGACGGCAGGCACTTCAAGGTGAATGCCGCCGTGGGCGATGTGGTGAGCCAGGGGGACGTGCTCATCGAGTTCGACGGCCCCGCGATCGCCGCCGAGGGCTATGACCTGACGGTTCCCATTTTGATTTGCAACTCCGCGGAGTACGCGAGCATCAAGGGTTGCGAGGGCGCGGACGTGGCCGAGCTCGATCAGCTCATCGTGACGCGCTCGCGATAAGTGCGGATTTGCGCAGGATGGTGCCCGCTGTGAGGCTGGGATTGCCTTTGGGACTGCACCCACTGTGAGTCCGGGGCCGTCTTCAGGACGGCGACCACAGTCGCTCCGCCCCTATGCACATACGCCGGCGTTCCCCGCGCATATCTTCTGTGCGCCCCGTTGCGAGCAAGTCGCAACGGGGCGCCTTGCGTGCTTGTCGTATGGACGGAGCGGTGCGCGCGATGCTGGGGTCGCGCGCGGCGTTGGAGTTCTGCTGGGTTAATTCGGTACGCGAGGAGCGCGGCGCCGGACGAGCTGCGACCCCTTGCAATTCCGCGGCAAGCTTCACAATAGAGGTACTTGGGCGTAGGGGCCCAAGTCGCTGTGGACGGGCAGGGGCCTCGACACGGTGGGGACTCTTAACATACGCGCCCTCGCCCTGGATGGTGCGCGTCTTTCGTTGGTTGCGGCCGACGGGGCCGCATTGACCGGGATTTGATCTCCCGGAGGAAAGGAGCGCGCTATGCGTATCATCCACGCCAAGGACTACGAGGATATGAGCCGCAAGGCGGCGGCCATCATCGCCGCTCAGGTCGTGACCGACCCCACCTGCGTGTTGGGTCTTGCCACCGGCTCCACGCCCATCGGCACCTACCAGAACCTCATCAAGGCCTATGAGGCCGGCGATCTGGACTTCTCCCAGGTGAGCACCTACAACCTGGACGAGTATCGCGGCCTTTCGCACGACGATCCCCAGAGCTATCACTACTTCATGCGTGAGAACTTCTTCGATCACATCAACATCGACCAGGCCAACACCCACGTGCCGGACGGCTCTGACCCCGACGCCGACGCCGCCTGCTCCGAGTACGATCGCATCGTCGAGGAGGCCGGTTACCCCCGACCTGCAGCTGCTCGGCATTGGCAACAACGGCCACATCGGCTTTAACGAGCCCGACACCTGCTTCTCCAAGGGCACGCACTGCGTCGACCTCACCGAGAGCACCATTCAGGCCAACAGCCGCCTGTTCGACAGCATCGATGACGTGCCCCGTCAGGCTTACACCATGGGCACCCAGACCATCATGTATGCCCGCATGATCCTGGTTGTCGCCAACGGCGAGGCGAAGGCTCAGGCCGTGCACGACATGTGCTTCGGTCCCATCCAGCCTTCCTGCCCCGCGTCCATCCTGCAGCTGCACACCAACTGCGTCGTGGTCGCCGACGAGGAAGCCCCTGTCGCTCTGCAAGTAATCGTTGCTCCATTGTCCCTGGGCCTCGGCTGCGCGCCGAGGCCTTTTTTCCGCCCCGACGCCTGAACGCCTGCGGGCGAATGACGGGAACTACTTCATCCGGGCATTGAGCTCGCCGGCGAGTTCGTCGAGCGAGATGCCATAGCGTTCGAGGGTCACGAGCAGGTGATATACCAGGTCGCCCGCCTCATAGCGAATGTGATCGTGATCGCGATCCTTACAGGCCATGATGATTTCGCTGGCCTCCTCGGCGAGCTTTTTAAGCAGCTCGTCCTCAACATCCGTGAGCAGGCGTGCCGTATAGCTCTCCTGAGGAGAGACATCGCGGCGCGCGTGGATGTAGCGGCCAGCCCCTCGAGGGTCTCGCCGATGTTACCGGGCTGTACGTTGGCGGTTCTGACTCCCATGTTGGTCTCCTGTTCGATGATGCGATGACGTGGGACGGTGGTTCCGTTGCGCCGCGCCGACGGATGACGTTATTCCGCCTCGAGCGCGTTGAAGAAACAGGTTCGGTTTCCGGTATGGCACGCCGGCCCGGGCGAGTCGACGAGCGCGAGCAGCGTATCGGCGTCGCAATCGGCTCGCAGCTCGATTACACGCTGCATGTTGCCGCTCGTCGCGCCCTTGTTCCAAAGCTCTTGGCGGCTGCGGCTCCAGAACCAGGTCGTGCCCGTCTCGAGCGTGAGGCGCAACGACTCTCGGCTCATCCAGGCGACCATGAGCACCTCGCCCGTATCGTGCTGCTGCACCACGCAGGTGATGAGGCCACGGTCGTCAAATCGCAGGTCATCGATGTTCATCAGAAGTCCAATCTCACGGGAATGCCCTGGGCGGCCATGTATTCCTTCACCTGGCGGATCGAGTAGGTGCCAAAGTGGAAGACGCTTGCGGCGAGTACGGCGTCGGCCTCGCCCTCGAGTACGCCCTCGGCGAAGTGCTCGAGCGTGCCCACGCCGCCTGAGGCGATGACGGGAATGGACACCGCGCGTGCCACGGTACGGGTGAGCGCTAGATCGAACCCGGCTTTCGTGCCGTCGCGGTCCATGCTGGTGAGCAAGATCTCACCAGCCCCGCGGCGAGCCGCTTCCTCTGCCCAGGCAACGGCATCGATGCCAGTGGGGGGTGCGTCCACCGGCAAGGTACACCTCCCACCGATCGGCACCCGGTGCTCCGGGCTTGCCCACGCGCTTGGCATCGATCGCCACCACAACGGCTTGGCTGCCGAATGCGGCCGCAGCTTGCGTGATGAGATCGGGGTCGCGCACCGCAGCCGAATTAACCGAGACCTTGTCGGCGCCGGCGGCAACCATGGTGCGCATGCCGGGAAGGTCGCGGAATCCGCCGCCCACGGTGTAGGGGATGGCGAGTTCGGCGGCGGCGTGGGCAGCCATGCCGATAGTCGTGACACGGTTGTCGCTCGTGGCGGTGATGTCGAGGAAAACCACCTCGTCGGCACCCCTCACGGTCGTAGGCGGCGGCGAGCTCGATGGGATCGCCGGCGTCGCGTAAGTCGACGAAGTTCACGCCCTTGACCACACGCCCGTCGCGCACATCAAGACAGGGGATAACACGTTTGGTGAGCATGATCTACCTCCCAGTCGCCGCATCGAGCGCCTGATCGAGTGTGAAGGAGCCTTCGTACAGGGCGCGTCCGGTAATGGCTCCCTCGATGACTTCCGGTCCGGCGGCGGCAGGGCCCGTATGTCCTCAAGTGTCGAGATGCCGCCCGAGGCAACTACGGGAAATCCGGCCACCCTGGCAACTCCGAGCGATACGCATCGACATCGATGCCCGTCTGCATGCCGTCGCGGGCGATATCGGTGAACACGAGGTGCTTGAACCCCAGCGAGGCGAGTTCGGACACGACTTCGTCGCAACTGCGCCCAACACCGTCGCGCCAGCCGTTGACCTTGACCTGCCCGTCGCGGGCAGCGACGTCTGCAACGAGCACCTCTCCAAACCACGCGCTGCGACCTCGGCAAACCCGGGTTCAGTGACCAAGACGGTGCCGAGGGCGATGCGCTTGGCACCGCCGCGGCGAGCTGGTCGATGCGTGCAAGGGAGCGGACGCCGCCGCCGACGTCGATCGATAGCCCCTCTATGGAGCAAATCGAGCGAATCGCGCGCATGTTCGCGGCGCATGCGCCGTCGTCTTCGCTGAACGTCGCGGAGAGGTCGACGACGTGGATCCAACGCGCGCCCGCTTGCGAGAATTCGCGTGCGATGGCGACGGGGTCGTCGGAATAGACCTTCATGTGGCCGCGGTCGCCTCGTTCGAGGCGTACGACCTTACCGTCAATCAGGTCGATGGCGGGAAAGAGGATCACGAGGGGCCTCCTCGGTAGAGGGTGGATGATGCGGTGCGGGCGTGGTGGGGGGTGCGACGCAGGGGGGATGCGGTGCGGGCGATGCGAAGAGGTGTAACTCCGGGGCACGCTGAGCTCCTAGGAGCACAGGCGCACGAAGTTGCGAAGAATCGTGTGCCCATGCGCGGAGGACTTCTCCGGGTGGAACTGGCAGCCGAAGACGCTGCCGCGCGCCGCAACGGAGGCGAAGTTGCGTGCATAGTGCGTGACGCCCGCCACGTCGTCCTCATCGACGTCGGCCCCGAGGGCATAGGAGTGGGTGAAGTAGACATTCGACCCCTCGGCGAACCCCTCCAGCAAGGGACACGGGCGTCCGTGCTCGGTAAGGTGCACCTGATCCCAGCCCACATGGGGGAACCTTGAGACGCGCCGATTCGAGCCGCGTGCAACTGCCGGGAAGCACGGCGAGCCCGCGCACCCAGCGCGTCCCGTCGGCCTCGAAAATCGACCCGGCGTCGAGACCCGTGCCGCGGGGGCCGGGTGCGGGGACGGTTGGCGCGTCTGCGGGAACGCCCTCGTCACCGCGTTCGAAAAGTAACTGCAGCCCCAGGCATATGCCTAAAAACGGCGTGCCCTTGCCGCCGTGTGTGGCTTCGATCACGGCGCGGTCCTGACCGTGTTCGGCCATGTACGAGATCGCGTCGTAAAACGAGCCGACGCCCGGTAGGACGATGCCATCGGCGCTCGCGATCGCATCGGGGTCATCGGACGCGAAGGCATGCGCCCCCGCGCGCGTGAGCCCGCGCACGACGCTCGACAGATTGCCTTTGTGGTAGTCGACCACCACGATGCTCGGTTCGTTCACGGATGCCTCCCTTACGGCGAGCCCCCTTGGTGGAGGGCACGCCGTTCACGCGGGGGTCGAGTTCGCAGGCGTAGCGCATCGCGCGGCCAGCCGCCTTGAAGGCTGCCTCGATGATGTGGTGCGAGTTCGCTCCGGCGAGCTCGCGTACGTGCAGCGTCACGCGCGCGTCGCGGGCGAAGGCGTAGAAGCACTCGACGGCGAGCTCGGTGTCAAAAGGAGCCCACGCGCTCGGTGGGAATGGGAAGGTCGCAGTACGCCTGCCCGCGCCCCGAAATATCAACGGCCGCCTGGACGAGCGTCTCGTCCATGGGTATGCACACGTCGGAAAAGCGCGTGATGCCCGCTTTGTCTCCGAGCGCCTGGGTGAATGCCTGGCCGAGCACGATGCCGGTGTCCTCGACGGTGTGATGTGCATCGACCTCGATGTCTCCTGTGGCACGGACGGTGAGATCGAATAGGCCATGGCGCCCGAAGGCGTTGAGCATGTGGTCGAAGAACGGTACCCCGGTATCGATTAAGCAGGTGCCGGTGCCGTCAAGGTCAAGCTCGACGGTGATGTCGGTTTCCCCGGTGACGCGCGTGACGACGGCGCGGCGGTTGGCGGAATCGGTCATGGCGATCGGTCCTCCTTAAGGCAAAAGTTCGGTCAGCGCCGCGATGACGGCGTCGTTTTCCTTGGGCGTTCCCACGGTGATGCGCAGGCAGTCCTCAAGACCGGCCGCGGAGCTGAAGTCGCGCACGAGGATTGAGTACTCGTCGCGTAGGCGGTTGCGGATGGCGGTGGCGCCTGCCATGCGCACCAAAAAGGAAGTTCGCGCTGCTCGGCCATACGGTGATGCCGGGGAGTTCCTCGAGGGCACGCTGCAGCCGTGCGCGTTCGGTGACGATGGAGGCGGTGAGCGGCTCGAGGGCGCCGCGCTTTCGCACAAGGGCGAGCGCGGCTGCCGTGTGAGGACGTTGACGGAGTAGATCTGGCGCACGGCGGAGAGCGCGTCGATGATGTCCGTGGCGGCCATTACGTAGCCGCAGCGCGTCCCGGCCGCACCGTAGGCCTTGGAGAGTGTGCGCAGGATGACGAGGTTGTCGAGGTGCGCGAGGAGGGGCAGGGCCGAGGCATCCTCACCGGCGAACTCGATATACGCCTCATCCACCATCACCAGACCGTGGCACGCGTGGCAGACGCGCTCGATGAGACCGAGGTCGGCCAGGTCGCCGGTTGGGTTGTTGGGCGAGGTGACAATCACGAGGTCACAGGTGCGCGCGCAGGCGAGCAGCGCCTCCTCATCCAAGGTGAGCGTGCGTGGATCGCGGCCCGCAGTGCGGACATTCGTCTCGGTGAGCTGGGCGAAGAACGCGTACTCCGAGAAGCATGGCGGGCAGATGAGGACGGAGCGATTCCGGCCGCCGAAAGCGAGCAGGAAGTTATAGAGAAGCTCGTCGCCGCCGTTGCCCACGCAGACCTGGGCGCGCGAGACGTCGTTCACGGCGGCAATCTCGTCACGTAGCGCATCCGACATGGGGTCGGGGGTAGCGATTGAGCGGGGTCGCGGCGAGTACCTCGTCCACGGCCTCGCGGACGCTCGCCGGCAGGGGGTGGGTGTTCTCGTTTGCGGAGAGGTTGATGCGTGTGGCCGTGAAGTTCGGATCGTACGGTTCGATGGAGCGCAGGTGCGGCTGCATGAGGCGTTGGACGCGGGTGGAGAGCTCTGCCACGGTTACCTTACCTCCCCTTGAGCGGTGGGGCGTCCGACGCCGGACGCCACCGTTGCGGCATCGTCGGCGGGCCAGGCGATGGCGGTGAGGTCCGCTTCGGCGAGGACCTTGGTCGCCACGGCAGGGGCGCCCTCGTCGATAAGGCGGCGGCGCAGCCCCGCGGAGAAGCGCGTGCGCCCACAGGCCCTCGGCCTGCGCCATGGTCTGGGTGGCAGGGGCGTCGGCGAGTAGGCCCTGCGGCGTGTAGCAGATGACTGACGAGCTCGTAACGAAGTCGTCGACGGACAGCGGGCTGGAGAACTGCGCGGTGCCGCCGGTGGGCAGGGTGTGGTTGGGTCCCGCCACGTAATCGCCCAGCGGCTCCGGAACTCCAAGCGCCCACGAAGATCGCACCCGCGTTGCGGATGGAGCCGACGAGCCCGAGGGCATCGGCGCAGTGGAGCTCGAGGTGCTTGGGGGCGATGGTATTCACGGCGTCAATCGCAGTCGCGAGATCGGGCGCGATTACGATGGTCCCCCTGGTCGGTGAGGGAGGTGCGGGTGATTTCGGCGCGCGGGCTTTGGGCGAAGGACCTCGGGCGCCGCCTCGACACCGCGCGCGAGCTCGGGGCTCTCAGTTACGAGGTAGCACGCCGCCAGCGGATCGTGCTCGGCCTGGGCCATGAGATCGGCAGCGACCACGGCTGCCTCGGCGCTCGCGTCGGCGAGCACGCAGACCTCGGAGGGCCCGCGATCATGTCGATGCCCACATCGCCCGAGACAAGGCGTTTCGCGGCTGCCACGTAGGCGTTGCCCGGCCCCGTGATCTTTTCCACGCACGGGATGCTCTTGGTGCCGTAGGCGAGCGCGGCGACGGCCTGGGCGCCGCCCACCAGGTAAATCTCGTCGACACCGGCGACTTTGGCCGCGGCGAGCGTGGCGGGCGAGATCCCTCCGTCGCGCTGGGGAGGCGTGGCCATCACGACGCGTTCCACGCCCGCAACCTTGGCGGGAATGGCGTTCATCAGCACCGTGGAGGGATACTGCGCGCGACCGCCGGGGACGTAGATGCCGGCGCGCGCACGGGCGTCACCTGCACGCCGAGCAGCGTGCCGTCCGCGCGCGTGGTGAACCATGACTGGCGGACCTCGCGTTGGTGGAAGTCGCGGATCTGGGCGGCCGCCTTCTCGGGGGCAGCGATGAGGGACGCATCCATCTGCTCGGGCGGCGTCGATGCGCTCCTGCGGCACACGGAAGTCGGTGAGGTCGACACCATCGAACTCGGCGGCGTACCGATGCAGTGCTGCATCACCCTTCGCGCGCACGGTGGCGATGATGTTCGCGGCAGCTTGGGTGATCTTTGCCGGAACAGCGCCCTCGCGCCCCAAGGTTGGATACGGTGAGACGCTCGCCGGGGGAGCAGGGGTGACGGTGTTCATATGCAGGCCTTTCTGGGGCTGGGGCGCGGAGGGGTCCGATGGACCGATGCCCCGAGTCGCATGGGGGAGGGGGCGGGAACTCAACGTGCGTATCGAGCGCGTTGACGGCCTTAATGCGCGTCGTCGCAGGCGCTCTCGTCGCGCCAGGCAGCGAGACGCCGGGCGAGCTCACGCACACGCGGGTCGAGTCGTGCACGGCCGGGATTCGCGAAGAAGCGGGCCGTGCAGGCCATGAGTTCCCCGGTGATCTCAAGGTTGTTCTCGCGCAGGGTGGTGCCCGTCGCGGTGATGTCGACGATGCGGTCGGCCAGTCCCACGATGGGCCCGAGCTCGATATTGCCGTGCAGGGTCACGACCTCGGCATTCACGCCGTGTCGCTCGTACCACTCCTGCGATGCGGGGGTATTTCGTCGCCACGCGCAGGCATCCTCGGCGCGCGTAGGATCGCGCGTTCGTCTCTGCGCGCCCAGCGGGTTCCGCCTCGATGAACCGGCATGCCCCGTAACCCAGATCGACGAGTTGAAGCAGGTTGAGATTGGCCTCCATGAGCGAGTCGCGCCCGCAGATGCCGCAGTCCGCCCCGCCGCGCGCAACGAAGGCGGGCGCGTCTGTCGCCCGTACGATGACGAGCTCGACTGGTCCGATGGCGTGCGCGCCGCCGCCCGCGTCATGTGTCCTGATGATCAGGCGGCGTCCGGGGTCGCGCAGCCCGCTCGCGTCGATGCCGATGGCTTCGAGCGCGACGATGGTGTCGTTCTTCAACGAACCCTTGGGCACGGCGATGCGCAGGGGCGCTTGCTCGCCGACTGTCGCTGATGCGCTGGGATTCGTGGTGGCAGCGGAGCCGGGGCGCACGGTACCTGCCGATTCGCCCACGCGGATGTCACCGCACGGTGCCTGCTCGGCCTGCGCTTCCAACACCTCGGTGAGGCGCTCGAGGGAGAACGCGAAGCCAGCGGCTGCCGCACCCTGCTCAAGGGCGGCGTCGAGCACCGCGTCGTAACGGCCCGCCCGACCCCACGGGATCGGCGAGGTCGCCTGCGTAGGCTTTGAGCACCAGCCCGGTGTAGTAGCCAAATGAGCTCATGAGGGAGAAATCGAAAAGAGATGGCTCGCCAGCTCGGCGTTGCACGAGGTCAAGCGCTGGACGAGCGATCGCAGCTCCGTCGTCGTGGAGGTGGTGGAGCCGGCGGCGCGCAGCAGGGCATCAACGCGGTCGAGCGCCTCGGGGCCACCCGTGATGCGGGGAAGTTCGCGCATGGCGCACTGGAGTGCGACGGGTAGGTCGCTTGTGACGGCGAGCTCGTCAAGGTCGATGTAGTTGTTGGCGTGGACGAGCGCGAGCGCCTCGTTGGCGAGTGCCTCATCGACGCCGAGCTCGAGAAGGGCCTGATAGGGAACGACGCTGCCGCAGACGAGCTGCCAAGAATTGAGCCCCAAGTCATCGAGTGCTTCGGCGGCGATGAGGGTCATCTCGGCGTCCGCGGCGTCCCCGCCCTCACCCACGAGTTCATACCCGAGTTGGGTGAATTGGCGTGCCTGCGCGGTGCCGCGAGGCTGCTGGCGCACGACGGGCGCCTCATAGCGCAGGCGCAGCGGCAGGTCACGCTCGCTCATGCGCGCAGCGATGGCCCGGACCACCGAGGTGGTGTTGTCCGGTCGTACGGCGAGCAGTGCGCCGTTGTCGTCGAAGAGATTGAACGGCGCATCGGAGCTCCAGGCGTTGGCCCCGCCGACGCTCGCCGATTCGATGAGGGGCGTTTCGATGGGGCGGTAGCCATGGTGCACGAGACGAGCCTTCACCGTCGCGACGATATGCTCGCGCATCTCCGCCTCGTCGGGCAGGTTGTCCCTAAAACCCCGCGGTGTCGTTGCCATGCGCTTCTCCATCACATCTGTTTGGCATCGAGCGTGCGCATACTTTAGCATGATGGAGTGTTCCATTGGGGATGTGCCTATTTTGTAACATGCCGCCTTTAATTCCGACGCGCCAGGCTTGCGAGACCTGCTTGCGAGATCGTTTGCGGTGCGCGCGAGCCATCCCCTGAGGCGGTTGGCTTTGTGCATTTCGGTGCGCCGTGGGGCGCGGGTGCCTTTTGCTCTACAATACGTACGTTTCACCATGTTTATCCAGCAGAAAAGGACGCGCGCGCCCATGGCATCTTACGCCCCGCAGATATCCTCGCGTCGCACCTTCGCGATCATCTCGCACCCCGACGCGGGCAAGACCACCTTGACCGAGAAGCTCCTGCTCTATACCGGCAGCATCCAGACGGCGGGCGCCGTCAAGGGCAAGCGGAACTCGCGCCACGCGGTCTCCGACTGGATGGACATCGAGAAGCAGCGCGGCATCAGCGTCACCTCGTCGGTGCTGCAGTTCACCTATGGTGGCTGCTGCGTCAACATCCTCGATACCCCTGGCCACCAGGACTTCTCCGAGGACACCTACCGCACCCTCATGGCCGCCGACTCGGCGGTAATGGTCATCGACGGCGCAAAGGGCGTCGAGGCTCAGACCAAGAAGCTGTTCCGCGTCTGCGCCCTGCGCGGCATCCCCATCTTCACCTTCGTGAACAAGATGGACCGCGAGACGCGCGACCCGTTCGACCTCATGGAGGAGGTCGAGAACGTCCTGGGCATCCGCACGTATCCCATGAACTGGCCCATCGGCAACGGCCGCACCTTCCGCGGCGTGTTCGACCGCGCCAGCCGCCACGTGCTGGCGTTCGAGGGCGACGGCCGAGCCAACGGCACCAAGAAGGTCGACGAGATTGAGGCCACGCTGGGCGACGAGGCGCTGAACGACCTCATCGGTGAGGACAACCATAAGAACCTGATGGACGACATCGAGCTGCTCGACGGCGCCGACTCCGAGTTCGACCTCGATGCGGTGCTCACCGGCAAGCTCGCCCGTGTTCTTCGGCTCCGCCCTCACCAACTTCGGTGTGGAGCCCTTCCTCAAGGACTTCCTGCGTCTGGCCCCCGGCCCCGGCGCGCGCATACCGACGCGCTCACCGGCGAGCCCGTGGAGCCCACGCGCGAGGACTTCTCCGGCTTCGTCTTCAAGATCCAGGCGAACATGGACAAGAACCATCGCGACCGAATCGCCTTCGTGCGCATCTGCTCCGGCAAGTTCGAGCGCGGCATGGAGGCAACGCACGTGCAGGGCGGTCGGAAGATCAAACTCGCCACGGGTACGACCATGATGGCCGACGACCGCGCCATCGTGGACGAGGCCTACGCCGGCGATATCGTGGGCCTGTTCGACCCCGGCATCTTCTCCATTGGCGACACCATCTGCACCGGCAAGAAGCATGTGCAGTTCGCGGGCATCCCCACATTCGCCCCCGAGCTCTTCGCCCGCGTCACGCAGGTGGACACCCTGAAGCGCAAGCAGTTCGTCAAGGGCATGGAACAGCTCGCACAGGAGGGCGCCATCCAGATTTTCCGCGAGCTCGGCGCCGGTATGGAGTCGGTCATCGTGGGCGTGGTGGGCACCCTGCAGTTCGAGGTGCTCGAGCAGCGCCTCAAGAGCGAGTACCACGTCGAGGTACGCCGCCAGCCGCTGCCCTACACCGACATCCGCTGGATCGTGAACGAGCCGGGCACCATTGACATCCCGGCGCTCTCCCTCACGCGCGACACCTTGCGCGTCGAGGACATGCGCGGCGGCAAGCTGCTGCTGTTCACGAGTCCGTGGAACATCGACTGGGCGACCGAGCACAATCCGGATCTCAAGCTGTCCGAGTTCGGCAACGTGGAGTTTTAAGCACATGGCCCAATGCATGCCAGGGCATGCATTGGGCGCGCTGGGGCGTGTGCTGGGCATGTCGGGATGCGCATCGGGCATGCCGAGGACGTATCGGGCATGCCGGTGCGCGCGTTGGCATGCCGGGATGTGCATCGGGCATGCCGGTGCGCGCGTTGGGCATGCCGGGGCACGTATCCGGCACGCTGATGTGTGTTGGGCATGCCGGGACACGTATTGGGCATACCGGGGTGCTTAAATACGCTAAATGAGGGGTCATTAAATAAAATGTGCGGGGTTTAATTAGGGGCAGTCGCGTAGACGGTCAAATTCTTTGAATGCAACCTGCGGTTTTGTGATCAAAAAGCCGCGTATATCTTGGGAGCCGTGCTAAACCCCACACATTTTAATTAATAACCCCTCATTCCGTTCAAAGGGGGTGTGGCGGCGCGTGCCGCGTGCCAAATGGCTTGGCGCGGGCCGCGCGAATCGAGCAATGGAGAGCCTGGTGTGGGGCGTGCCAAACGGCTTGGAGCGTGGCGCGCAAATCATGCTGTGGAAGGCTGGACGTGAGTCGCGCGTCGGCATGCTCGGTCGCGATGGACTTTCCAACAAGCAGTAGGGGCGCGTTCGTTGTGGGCTGGGCGGCTTGACCCGGGGATATGCGGGTTGGATGGTTTGATGCGGAGGGCTCGAGCTGGGGCTAGAGGCGCGGGCTCGGGTTTGCTTCTACGCTTACATAAAGAACGCGGCCGCCATGGCGATTACCACGGAGGGCAGCATGTTGGCCACGCGGAAGGTCTTGCCCCAGATGAGGTCGACGCCAACGCAGAAGATGAGAATCGATCCCACGGTGGAGAGATTTGCGATTGCGGCGGCGGTCATGAGCGGATTTAGAATCTGCGCAAGGACGGTGACGCCTCCCTGCAGGAGGACGACGGGAGTGACCGAGAAGATGCAGCCCTTGCCCATCGAGGCCGTCATGGTGCACACGAGCAGCGCATCGATGGCACCTTTGAGCGCCAATGTGGTCCAGTCTCCCGTGAGGCCGTCCTGAATGGAGCCCACGATTGCCATGGCGCCCACTGCCACCGAAAGGGACGCGGAGACGAACGCGTCGACAAAGGCGGAATCGCCATTGTTGCGCGTGGCGTATTTGAGCCATTCGCCAAACCGGTCGAGCTGTCGTTCGAGGTCGAACACCTCGCCGATGAGCGATCCAAGGGCAAGTGAGCCCACCACCAGCGCCGAGTTGACGGCTGCGAGCTTGCCGCCCTCAAGGGACAACATGCCCGCCAAGGCGCCAGAGAGTCCGACGAAGAGGATGGCGACGGCGGTGGCCTTGAGCAAGGTGTCTTGAATGCGGGGCGTGAGGAAGCGGCCAAAGGCCAACCCGGCGAGGCCTCCCACAAGGATGAAGCCGCCGTCGATGAGGGTGCCGAGTCCGATCATGGGTCGCTCCTAGCGTGGGTCGGCGCCGGGAAGCGCTGGTGCATGAGTTCCAGTGAGATGTTCGAAGAGGGCGGAGCAGCCCAGAAGGACATCGCGGTAGGTGGCGTCGAAGTCGCCCGTATACCATGGGTCGGCGACGTCGCGCGTGCTTCCGGCGAAGCTCAGCAGCCGGTGGCAAATGCCGCGAGGATCGCCTTTCAGGATGCGCCCGAGCCCTCGCTCGTTCTCCGCGTCCATGTAGGCGATGACGTCCCAGTCATTGTATTCGGCGCGCGTGATCTGGCGGGCGCGGTGCGCACCAACGGGTACCCCGACCTCGCGAAGCTTGTTCACGGTCCCATGGTGCGGCGGGTTTCCGATCTCCTCGCGCGAGGTTGCGGCGGAGTCGATGACGAATTCGTTCTCGAGTCCCGCGCGTCGCACGCGCTCCTCAAAGACGAACTGCGCCATGGTCGATCGGCAGATGTTGCCATGGCAGATGAATAGGACGCGATGCATTCCGCGCGGGCCTTCCGTTTAGGTTATTTTCCCTGCTAAGCATAGCAGAGCGCAGGTTGTTCAGACGGTGCGTCTCGACGTGCGGCGCGCATGGATAGGCGTGTGCACACATGGGTGAAGTGGCTCGATGCGCGGGCGAGGCGTTTCGGCGCGTCGGACAGAATGGTCCGATGCGCCAAGCGGTTGCGGACGCCGCTCGGTGCATAGTGATTGCGTGTGCTGTCCGTGTGGTCGGGTAGGATGGAGTGCCTAACCGATTTTGATGGGAGAGTTGTCGTATGGCAGATTCCAACAACGTCGATGTTGCCGCCATCATGAACATGGTCGCCGCGCTGAGCCCCGAAGGGAGCGGCGTGCGCAAGGATGTGGTCGCCACCGCGCAGGTTGATTCGGGGCAAGCCGAGCCTGTCCCAATGCCGTCGGGGTCCGGCGTTGCGCCCGAATCATCGATTGGGGCGCGCCCTGCCGTCGCGTCCGCTGCATCCGTCGCGCCCGCAGCGCTTGCTGCATCGGCTGCAAGAACGGCGGGCGCGATGCGCCCCTTGGGTTCCGCAGGCTCCCTCACGGCCGATGACTTGGCGGATGCCCCGGCAGCGCAGCGCGCAGAACCCACCTCGGAGGACATCGCCGCCATGAACAAGCGCATCGTGTCCGCGCTCGCCGCAGAGCTGGGGCAGCCGGTCGCGCGCGTCGAGTCCGTCATCGCCCTCATCGATGAGGGCGCGACGATCCCCTTCATCGCCCGCTACCGCAAGGAGGCGACGGGCGGTATGGATGACGTCGCGCTGCGTGCGCTTGACGACCGCCTGTCCTACCTGCGCAACCTCGAGCAGCGCAAGTCCGACGTCATCGCGGTGATCGACGGCCAGGGCAAGCTTACGGACGAGCTCCGCGAGAGCATCGAGCAGGCGCCCACGCTCCAGCGCGGTGAGGACCTCTACAAGCCTTTCCGCAAGAAGCGGGCCACCCGCGCGTCGAAGGCGCGTGACGCCGGCCTCGAGCCGCTCGCGAACCTCATTCTCATGCAGCCCGTGGGGGAGGGTCCGCTCGCGGCGGCCGCGGGCTACGTCAACGCCGAGGGCGGCTTCGCCACGGCGGAGGCGGCGCTCGCCGGCGCGCGCGACATCGTGGCGGAGCTCGTGGCGGAGGATCCCGAGAACACGGCGGACCTGCGCGAGTACACGCATAAGACGGCCGCCATCGAGTCGGAGGCCGTCGATGCGGACGAGAAGACCGCGTACGAGCCCTATTACGAGTTCTCCGAGGCGGCCCGGTCCATCCCCAACCACCGTATCCTCGCCATCAATCGCGGTGAGCGTGAGGGCAAGCTGCGCGTGCGCGTGCGCGTGGACGGTGAGGCCGCGGCCGAGCGCCTGCAGCGCCGGTACCCGCGTCGTCGCGGGCCGTTCGCGGGGGAGCTCGACGCCGCCATCGCCGACGGATACAAGCGCCTCATGGCACCCTCGCTCGAGCGCGAGCTGCGCGTGGACCTCACCATGCGCGCGCAGGAGGACGCCATCAAGGTCTTCGCCAAGAACACCGAGGGCCTGCTGCAGCAGCGTCCCGTCCGTGGTGCCCGCGTGATCGCGCTCGACCCCGGTTACCGGGCGGGCTGCAAGGTCGCCGTGCTGGACGAGTACGGCAAGCTCCTCGACCACACCATCCTGTACCCCACGCCCCCGCGACGCGATGTCGCCGGCACCAAGCGCGAGCTGCTGCGCCTCACGCGCAAGCACCGCATCAACACCATCGTGGTGGGCAACGGCACGGCGAGCCGCGAGACCGAGGAGGTTGTGGCGGCGTTCATCGCCGAGTCCGCACCCGAGCTGCGATACACCATCGTCAACGAAGCCGGCGCGTCGGTGTACTCCGCTTCCGAGCTCGCCAGCCAGGAGTATCCCGACTTGGACGTCACCGTGCGTGGCGCCATGAGCCTGGGCCGCCGCCTGCAGGACCCGCTGGCAGAGCTCGTCAAGATTCCGCCCCAGTCCATCGGCGTGGGCCAGTACCAGCACGACCTTGACAGGGGCCGAGCTCGGCCGCACTCTGGGCCACGTGGTGGAGGACGTCGTCAACCGCGTAGGCGTCGACGTAAACACCGCGAGCGCGAGCCTGCTGGGGTACGTCTCCGGCATCACGCCGGCGGTCGCCAAGAATATCGTCGCCTACCGTGAGGAGAACGGCGCGTTCACTGATCGCCGCCAGCTCAAGAAGGTTCCCAAACTCGGACCCAAGGCGTATCTCAACGCGGCGGGCTTCATGCGTATCACCGGAGGTAAGAACCCGCTCGACGCCACCAGCGTGCATCCCGAGAGCTATGAGATCGCGGGCGAGCTGCTGCGCCGCGCGGGTGTTGCGCCGAGCGCGCTGGCGTCCGGCGGTGTGCCCGGCATCGGCTCAAAGATCGGCAACCTGGGTGCGGTCGCGGCCGAGCTCGGCTGCGGCGTGCCCACCCTGCGCGACATCGTAGCTGAGCTCGAGAAGCCCGGCCGCGACCCGCGCGACGACGCCCCGGAGGTCGTGTTCTCCCAGGCGGCGCGCAGCATCGAGGACCTCGAGGTGGGCATGGAGCTCAAAGGGCACCGTGCGCAACGTGGTCGACTTCGGCGCGTTCGTGGACATCGGCGTGCACCAGGATGGCCTGGTCCACATCTCCAAACTGGCCGATCGCTTCGTGAAACATCCCAGCGAGGTCGTAGCCGTCGGCGACACCGTGACCGTGTGGGTCACCGGCGTGGATCGCGCCCGCAAGAAGATCTCCCTCACCATGGTGAAGGGGCGGATGGATAGGTAACGCTCCCGTGCGCACGGGGTGACGGGGCGCGCGGCATGGGATGGCGTGCGCTCACATTATCGGCGTAGGTACATCACGGAGAACGGTGAGATCTCCAATGAACCGTCGAGATTGACCGTGCCGCCTTCGGAGGCGGCGGCTCCGCCCGCCGCGCAGGAGATGAGCACCTCGAACTCGCCTCGCAGGCTGCCGTCGTTGAACGCGAACGGCGCGTCATCCGCGTTGACCGCCACGAGCACGCGCTCGGCCGACAGGCCCCGTCGGCCGCCACGGCGCGCTCGAACAGCAGCTGCTTGTTCGTGATCACGACGTTGCGGTAGTCGCCGTGGCACAGCGCCCGCGACCCGCGGCGCACGTGGTTGAGCCGGTTGATGAGAGCCGTGAGCTCGTTGGGGCCCGTGCCTGCGTCCCACCCGACGGCCGGGGCGTCGAGCGCCTCGACCGCGGGCGCGCTGAAGGCGGGGCGCAGGTCCACGTCCGCAAGGTAGCCGGCGCCCTTCTCTCCGAGTTGCCCCCACTCGCTGCCGTAATACAGGCAGGGGATGCCCGGCATGCAGAACAGCACGCCGTACGCGGGCGCGAGGTGGCGCTTCTCGGTGAGGATGCTCGCGAGGCGCGAGACATCGTGGTTGTCGGCGAAGTTCACCAGGTGCTTGCCGCGGTAGATGCACCAGGGATCGCCGCCAAACTGGCGGTGCAGCGAATGCGCGATCTCGAACATGTTCAGGGAGTTAAAGGCGGAGTACAGCCCCTTGTAGCACTCGTAGTTGGTGCACGAGTCGAGCATCTCGTCGTTGACGATCTGATTGTAGTCGCCGTGCAGGACCTCGCCGATGAGTGGGAAGCCATCCCCGGGCCGCCATCGAAGCGCGTTTCCGCCCCCAGCTCGTTCGCGAGACCGCGCAGCGTGCGCACGAAATCTCGGTCGAGGCTGTAGGCGACGTCGAGGCGCAGGCCGTCGACGCCCAGGTCGCGCTTCCACATGCGCACCGTGTCGAGCAGGTAGCCCACCACTTCGGGATTGCGCAGGTTGAGCTTCACGAGGTCCTGGTTTCCCTCCCAGCCCTCGTACCAAAAGCCGTCGCCGAAATGCGTGTCGCCGTCGAAGTTGATATGGAACCAATCCTTGTACGGCGAGTCCCATTTGCGTTCGCGCACGTCGCGAAACGCCCAGAAGTTGCGGCCCACGTGGTTGAACACCGCGTCCACGATCACGCGCACGCCTCGGGCGTGCAGGGCGTCCACCACGTTCGCGAAGTCCTCGTTCGTGCCGAGGCGGCAGTCGATCTCGCGCAGGTCGCGCGTGTTGTAGCCGTGGGTGTCGGAGGAGAAGACGGGGTTGAGCAAAATCGCGCCCACGCCGAGTTCTTCCAGGTAAAGGAGCCCATTCGATGAGGGGGCGCACGCGGTGGAGCCCTCGCTCGCGCAGGATCGCCCCGTCATCTCCCAACGCCGGCGCATCGAAGGGGCAGCCGAGCATGCCCAGGGGATAGATCTGATAGAGCGTGGTGTCGAAAACCCACATGGCACGTACCTTTCACGAGGACAGCCGCAAAAGGGCGCATCGCCCGGGACTGGGGAAGGGTCGTGCATATCGGCCAGGAGTCGTGTTGGCCGGGTGGCCCCGGTGCCGGGCGGTGCGCTCAGACGCCCTCAAGCATAAGACGAGGGCCATCCACCGAGGTCGGCTCCTCGGTGGACGGCCCGGAATCGACCCATGAGGGCGCGAAGGCTCGCCGCCGCGCGATTTTCAGCGCGGGGCGGCTACCCCAGAAGGCCCGTCGCCACGGACGCGAGCGCGATGATCACGCCCACGATGGACTCGCCGCCGAGCACGCCGGACGCGACGATGATGCCGGATTCCTCATGGGAGGTCTCCGTCTCGCCGGCGCTTTCTGCCGCCGCGTCGGCAGAACCTCGCCCATGGCGCCTTTGCGGCGACGCGGTCGTAGGCGACCTTCGCCAACGCGCCGAGCGAGGCGGAGAGCGTCATGTAGAACGGCAGGTACACGCCGAGCCCGAGCATCATGGACGGGATGCCGAGGCAATACAGGGCGACCCCTGCGGCAAGTCCGATTCCGAATGCCCCGACGCTGGGGATGCCCGACACCATGGTCGCCACGACGCTCGCCTGGGCGGACACGAAGAGCCTCCCGGGGCCGAACGCCTCGGCGCCGTAGGCGTTGAGCAGGGCGCACATCACGGCGACGGACACCACGGTGCCGAGCAGGGCGCCGACGGCCTGGCCGACCCACATGGCGCGCGGGTCGGTGCCCAAGATCTTGCCGGTCTTGAAATCGCTCATGACGTCGCCCGCGAGCCCGCACGCCACCGCGACTACGCCGGCGACGAAGAAGAGCCCGACCTGGTCGGATTCGCCCATCGCCGCGACGATGAGCAGCACGATGAGCCCGAAGATCTCCATGGGGTCGATGCCCGTCTGGCCAACCGACTGCGCGCTCATGATGGTGGTGACGAACGCGAGGGCGACCACGACGATGCATGCGAGCGGGGAGAGGGGGGCGAGCACGAGGCAGATGAGCAGCGCTGCCGCGGCGACGAGCAACGCGAGCGCGCCCGCATCGAGTCTGCCGAGGCCCCGGCGCACCCCGGCGCCATCCCCGTCGGCGGCGCTTACGGCGCGGATGCCGTGCGCTTTCGCGCGGGCGCCCCTGAATCGCGCCGGGAAGGATGTCGCGCACCACGACGCCGATGCCCGAGCCCATCATGAGGCCCATGCCGAGGCTCGCCACGATGCCCTGGGCGGTCGCGACGTCCCAGAGCCCCGCGGAGCTTCCGCCCACGATGATGCCGAAGTTCGCGATGAGCCCGCCTGCCAGCCAAAACTCCACGGCGGCGCCGCCCACCAGGAATCCCACCGACAGCAGCATGGGAGAGTTGTAGATGCCGAAGGCCACGCCGGGTATGGGCAGCGCCCCGATCATGGCGGGGGACGACGCCCGCCACGTCGCGCAGGGCGCCCCAGGCGCCGGCTGCCGCCATGGACCCGAAGAGCCGCTTGCCCGTGGCACCGCCCGCGCGGCTTGCCATGAGCGTCTCCGCGGCGGCGGTGCCGATGGGATATTCGAGATCGGATTCCTCGACGAAGCGGCGGCGGATCAGCGCCGTGCATACCAGGCCGAGAAGCGTGCCGGCAAGTGCCACGCCGCCGATCTCGATCCAGCTCAGCTCCGCGTCGAGCCCGAGCATCCATACGCCGGGGATGGTGAACGCCAGTCCGCCGGCGACCATGGAGCCCGCGGACATGATGACCTGGGTCACGTTCGCCTCGTTCAGGCTCGTGCGGCCCGCCCGCGCGCAGCAGGACCAGCGCGGTGATCGAGGTGAAGATGGTCGGCCAGGGCAGGGCGCCCATCTTGAGGGCCGTGTAAACGGAAGATGCCGTGATGATGATGCAGCCGATGCAGCCGATGAGAATACCGGCGGCACTGATCTGCCCGCGCCACGCGCCGACGGCGCAGGGCTGCCCGCGCCACAGCGCGCGCTCGTTCAGAGAACTCATTTGTAGCTCCTTCGTATATCCGCTCCCCCTCATGCGGGAAGTCGGGTTACGGCATTAGGACCGCTATAGTGTAAGCTCGAATGAGCGAACGCGAGCGGAGAAATACGGAGGGAACATGGGCGAGGGCGTGAACTGCGACCTGCTGGCGGTCGACGTCGGCAACACCGTCACCAAGTTCGGCGTGTTCGCCGAGGGTGAGCTGGTCGGCACATGGGAGGTCGCGACGGCCGACCGCCTCACGGCGGACGAGGCATGGGCCCAGGCCGCCCGCGCACTCGACATGCTCGACACCCCGGATCCCGCCTCCGCCATCTTGTCCTGCGTGGTGCCGAGTTTGGGGGATGTGTGGCGCTCGGCGCTCGGCAAGCTGTGCGGCGTCCGTCCCTATGTGGTCGGACCGGGGCTCAAGACGGGCATTCGCATGCGCTACGACGATCCCTCCGAGGTCGGCTCCGACCGCGTGGCAGACGCCGTCGCCGCGCGCGAGGCGTACGGGTCCCCGGTCGTGGTAGTCGATTTGGGGACGACCACCAACATCGAGGTGGTGGATGAATCCGGCGCTTTCGCGGGCGGCATCATCGCGCCCGGGGTCGCCTTGGGCGCCCGCTCTCTCACCGCGGCTGCCGCGCGCCTGCCCATGATCGAGCTGCGCGCCCCGGAGCGCGTGATCGGGCGCAGCACGCGCGCGGCGATGCAGTCCGGCGTGGTGCTGGGCGAGGCGGCGCGCATCGACGGTCTGCTGGACGCCGTTATGGGGGAGCTTGGGTGCGAGGCCCCGTTGTGTTGACGGGAGACGGGGCTTTGCAGGTGTCCGCCTTGATCGCTCACGACGCGACCGTCGACGAGGCGCTCACTCTCCGCGGGCTATGGCATATCTGGCGCGCCAACCGCCGCACATGACGCGCAGGTTAAATCGTTTCATCAACAGCCCGTCTTCGCGTCGCGGGCGCGATAATCTCCCCAAAGAACCTGACCGCCAGATGCGGTCGCCCGGCGACCCGGTTCCCGCCGACCCGCGCCATCCGATGCCCCGCCCATCACGCATCGTCCGGCGCCGCCGCCCCGACCGCCGCGCGACCCGTAAAGGAGCCTCCATGTCCATGCATTTCAAGCGCCTGCTTCCCATCCCCAAGGACATCCGCGAGGAGATGCCCCTGCGCGCCGACCTCGTCGAGGCCAAGCGCGCCTTCGACGCGGAGGTCGCTGCGATTTTCCGCGGCGAGGATGACCGCCGCGTGCTCATCATCGGCCCCTGCTCGGCCGACCGCGAGGACTCGGTGCTCGACTACATGACCCGCCTTGCCGCACTGCAGGAGCGCGTGAGCGACCGCCTGGTCATCATTCCGCGCGTCTACACCAATAAGCCGCGCACCAAGGGCACCGGCTACAAGGGTCTTCTGCACAACCCCAACCCCGAGGCTCCCGACGACCTGCTCGAGGGCGTCAAGGCCATCCGCCACATGCACCTGCGCGTCATCGAGGAGACCGGCTTCTTCACCGCCGATGAGATGCTCTACCCGTCCAACTACCAATACCTGGTTGACCTGCTGAGCTATGTTGCCGTGGGCGCCCGCTCCGTCGAGAACCAGGAGCATCGTCTGGTGTCTAGCGGCATTTCGGTACCCGTCGGCATGAAGAATCCCACTGCCGGCTCTACCACCGTTATGCTCAACTCCATTTACGCCGCGCAGGCGCACCAGGGCTTCATCTTCCGCAACTGGGAGGTCGAGTGTGACGGCAACCCGCTCGCACACGCCGTCATGCGCGGCTACATCGGTCTCGATGGCCGCACCTACCCCAACTACCACTACGAACACCTGGAACGCCTCGCCGAGCGCTATACGCCCGAGGCCGGGTACGTCAACCCCGGCGTCGTGGTCGACTGCAACCACGACAACTCGGGCAAGCGTCCGCTGGAGCAGCTGCGCATCTGCAAGGAGGTGCTCGACTCCTGCCGCCGCAACGAGGCCATCGACGGTATCGTCCGCGGCTTCATGGTCGAGAGCTACCTGGAGGACGGCAACCAGCCGGTCGACGGCGGTGTCTTTGGCAAGTCGATCACCGACCCGTGCATCGGGTGGGAGAAGACCGAGCGATTCGTCCTCGGATCGCCGACCGCGCGTAACCCCGGTCCATATCGTCGCGCATCGGCGCGTTCGCCCAGGTCGCCCCGCTTTCCGGAAGGAGGCGGGGCGACTGCTAAAATGGCGGGTGACGACGACGCGTGATTGCGAGGTTTCACTATGAACGATCTCGAACGAGTGCAGGGCGGCTTGCGGGACACGGCGCCCATGGGCGACCGGGCGATCGATTGCCGGGATGACGGCACGTTCGGCCCCGATGCGCGCATGCGCGCCATCGTCACCGCGGCGCTCGTCGCCCCTCATCGCCGTGCTCGTGTTCGGGCTCGCCCCGCATTTCTCCTCGCCCGAGGCGCATGCCGGGGTGATTGCCACCATCGATGAGAAGATCGACAACGTGCTCACGCTCACGGCGGGGTCCGCGGGCGCCTCGGCGCTCATCTCGGCCATCCGGGTGACGCGGGGTCGCCCATCGCGGACAAGCTCATGGACCTGAGCACGGGCTTCCTCATCGTGCTCGCCGCGTTGTTCTTGGAGAAGTACCTCATCAGCATCTTCAGCGGCGTGGCGCTGGGCATCGTGCTGCCGCTCGCGATCGCGTGCATCATCGGCTTCGTGTGGGCGTACGGGCGTGCGCGCTGGTCCGCCGCCCCGCTGCGTCTCGGACTCAAATTCGCCGCGATCGGCGCGGTGCTGCTCCTGGCGATCCCCACGAGCTCGTGGGTGACCGATCGGATCGACGACATGTACGATACCTCCCTGCAGCAGTCGGTCGAGTCGGCTGAGGCGCTTGCGGAGGGCGCGGCAGAGGCGGAGGCAGAAAGCGGCAAGAAGGACGAGGACGGCATCCTGGGCTTCTTCCAGGGAGCCATCGACACCGTGACCGGCGGCATCGCGCGAGCGCCGCCGAGGGCGCGCAAGAGTCGCTCAACCAGTTCATCGAGTCCCCGGCGGTCATGCTCGTGACCTCCTGCCTCATTCCGTTGCTGGTCCTGTTCTTTTACTTCTGGATGGCGAAGATCCTGCTCGGCATGGATATCGATATTCCCGCCGTCGCTTCATCGCTCAACCCTCGCAAGGCGCGTCGTCGCGTGACGGACGCCGTCAAGGGCGGGGATAGGGCATGACGCGGGCCGGCCGACAGGGCCGAGCCGCCGTGGAGGTCCTCTGTACGGATGCGGCATCGATCGCTCGTGCCGAGGTGTTGTCGGGGCGTCTGGGGGCTGTGCTGGCGACTGCTGCGGGCGATGAGCTGGCCGATGGGTTCGCGCCCGCGCCCGGCAGGCTCTATCTCAAGGTCGCGCGCGATGGCCTCTCCCTCTTGCGCGACGGCATGGAACTCAAGCCCGATTTCACCGAGATGCTCCCCGCGCATCAAGCAGGGGGCACTGCAGCGCGAGATGCTCGTCAAGGCGGCGCGCGTGAAGGGCGTGGAGCAGCCGCGCGCGGTCGACGCGACGGCGGGCCTCGGCGAGGACTCCCTGCTGCTCGCCGCCGCGGGCTTCGAGGTGACGCTCTGCGAGGCCGACCCTGTGATCGCCGTGCTGTTGGAAGACGCGTTGACGCGCGCCGCCGCACATGGGGCTCTCGGCCCAATCGTCGCCCGCATGAGGCTGGTCGCGGGCGACAGCCGCGTCGCGCTCTGCTCGCTCGGCGCTGAACCGGAAGCGCGGCCCGATGTGGTCTACCTCGACCCCATGTTCCCTGGCCGCACGAAGAGCGCGGCGGTGAAGAAGAAGTTCCAGCTCATTCACGGGCTCGAATGCCCGACCGACCCGATGGACGAGGAATCCCTATTGGACGCCGCCCTGTCAGCCCGCCCGCGCAAGATCGTGATCAAGCGCCCGGTGAAGGGCCCGCATCTCGCCGGGGCCAAGCCGAGCCACAGCATCGCCGGCAAGGCCGTCCGCTACGACTGCATCGTTCCGCCGCGCTGAGCAATTGGGGGCGGGTGCGGATCGCGCATCGGAGCAATTGGGGGCGGGTGCGAATCGCGCACCCCATCTTCCATGAATAATTGGCTGCGGTGGCACATCGCGCGCCTCACGCCCCCTTATGGAAGGCGTAGAATTGTCCATCGATGTTGATTCGATGGGAGCGTGAGCGGAATGACTGCGGGGCTTGTTCTTGAGGGCGGCGGGATGCGCGGCCTGTACACGGCCGGCGTGCTCGACGTGTTCATGGAACATGGCATCGAGTTCGACCATGCCGTGGGCGTCTCCGCGGGCGCCGCATTCGGCGTGAACATCAAGTCGAGGCAAATCGGGCGCGCGATCCGCTACAACAAGCGCTTTTGCGCCGATCCGCGTTACGCGGGCCTCAAGACGCTCGTCCGGACCGGTGACCTCTATAGCATCGACTTCGCATATCGAACGGTGCCCCTCGAACTTGACCCCTTCGATACGGATGAGCTGCAGCGCAACCCCATGCGCTTCACTGCTGTCTGCACGGACATCGAGACGGGTGAGCCCATATATCACGACATCGAGCGCGGCGACGAGGAAGACCTCGACTGGATCCGCGCCTCCGCGTCCGTGCCGATGCTGGCGCGCCCCGTCGAGCTTGGGGCCGAAAGTTGCTCGACGGGGGCATCGCCGACTCGATCCCGGCCGCATGGATGATGGCGCATGGGTACGATCGCAACGTCATCGTCCTCACGCAACCGGCTGGCTTCGTCAAAAAAGAACCGAACGGGCTCATGCCGCTGCTGCGCTTGACGCTGCGCAGGTACCCCAAGCTCGTTGAGTTGCTGGCCAACCGCCATGAGCGCTACAACGCCCAGCTCGAGGGAGGTCGCCCGCCTCGAGCGCGATGGGAAGGCGTTCGTCATCCGCCCGAGCGAGTCGGTCAAGGCTCCGATCGCGGTGAAGGACCCCGAGATTCTGGAGCGAATCTACCAAGTAGGCCGCCGCGACGGTGAGGCGCGCGTTGCGGATGTGGAGCGCTATCTGGCATAGCCGACGGCACCCGCGTATCGCTGCGCGACATCTCTGTGTGCTCAACTTGTGCTCAACTAAGCGACGTCTTCCGTGCGTGTAATGTCGAAATTGAAGCGTTATCATCGCGTTTTTTTTTTCGACATTGTACGCACGATGCTTTGAACGGCGGTGGTATCTGGCTCCGCTTTGCCTAGCGCGGCGCCGGTTGATTTGAGTCATGGTCTCAGGCGGATGCGAAAGGTGTGTGCCACCAAAAGCGCACGATTGAAACGGCTCCGCGGCGCGTACACTGGTGCACGGCGGCATTCGAGGCTCAGATGGAGCGTGCCGCATGAGACGCCGGAAGGCGTGGAGATGGTGCCCAGGCGGAAATAGAGGTCGCCGGCACCGGGGCGAGGCCCCCAATGAACGCGTCCGAGGACGCAGAAGGAGGACGAAATGTCCGAGTACATCGAGAACGAGAACGAGATCAAGGACGAGGCCGTCGTGGCCGAGGAGGCCGCCGTGGTTTCTGAGCTCATGAATCCCATGGATGAGGCCAAAGCACTGCACGCTAAGTATGCTGTCGAGGCCGAGGACGTCGTCGAGGAGACCGCCGAGGAGGCTTCCGAGGAGGCCGCTGAGCCCAGCCTGGACGACCAGCTTTTCGATAAGGTGCAGCGCGCCGCTCGCCTGCTCCGCAACCGCAAGTTCGCCATGGGCCGTGAGGCTGAGGCCGACGCCGCCCGCGCCAGCGAGCTCATGCGCGCGCCCTCAAGCTCCTCGAGCTCAAGCCCCAGATGGAGCAGAAGGAGATGTCCGACCTGCTCGGCATGCGTCTTCGCGAACTCGACGGCATCCTGCGCGAGGCTGGGGAAGTCGGCGCCGTGACCCGCATCATGCCCGAGGAGGAGGACATGCGTGCCGTCCTCGTCTCCGCCAACGAGAACGCCGAGGAGCTCGCCGCTTCCATCGGCGGCAAGCGCAAGCTCGTCCCGCAGCTGTCCCAGCTGGACGCCGAGGACATCGTCGCGCTCATGGACAAGCTCATCGATCCGCTGACCGAGATGGGCCTGGACAACGATGATCGCGGTGGCCGTGGCGGCGACCGCGGTGGCCGCGGCGGCTTTGGCGGCCGTGGTGGCGACCGTGGCCCGCGCAAGGACTTCGGCGGCCGTGGGCGGCGACCGCGGTGGCCGCGGTGGCTTTGGCGATCGCGGTGGCGACCGTGGCCCGCGCCGCGATTTCGGCGACCGCGGCCCTCGTCGCGATTTCGGCGATCGTGACCGTGGCGGCCGTGGTGGCCGTGGCGGCGGCTTTTGGTGGCCGTGACGACCGCGGTGGCCGTGGCGGTTACGGTGACCGCGGCGGCCGTGGCAACTACGGCGACCGTGGTGGCCGTCGCTACTAAAAGCGGTCTTTGGGGCTGCGCGTTTCGCCGCATCCGGCGCATTCGACGCAGACGGCAGCGCAGCCGGCGCAGATGACAACGCACACGTCGGGGCGCACGGGAGGAGAGTCTCCCGTGCGCCCCTTTTTATTGCCAGGTTTTGCCGTTGCGGCTCTTGGTGTGTACCGAGTTCGCACTGGGCTCGTCCGCATGCGCCTGGGCAATTGTTCAGGATATGAACGGTCGGAGGCTGCGAACGATTTGCACGGCACGAATGACAGGTTATGAACGAACCGTTCATAACCTCCATTTCTGTATATGTATCTACCTGCGGGAATGTACGGTTATAAAAATGCGGCAAGCGAAAAGCGTTCATAACCTGCAATTTGCGCACGGCCCGTACGCCACGTGCATGCGTACGGCCCGCACGTCGCGTGCAACCCGCGGGACCGTATAGCTTGCAAGCCGCCCACAGCCCGCCAGCGGTCGGCACTGGTACGTTCGGGGGTGTATTCGTTGGATGCGGGATTGTCTGTACGAAGTGAAAATTGAACTATCTGCTCTACAAATTGAACTTCAGTGGTAGACTCTTGCGAAATTGAACTCGTAGTTCAATTTCGTGATTGAGTGGACGTGGCCGAGGACACGCGCGTAAAGAACGCATCGTTGGTAACGGCAGAGGTTTTTGCCGCGAGCCTGCGTCACGCTATGGATAAGCGTGGCTTCAAGCAGGCCGATCTTATTCGCATGGCTGCAGATCGCGGGTCGAAGCTCGGTAAGAGCCAGGTGAGTCAGTACGTGAGCGGCAAGACGCTCCCACGTCGCGCAGTGGTGCAGCTGCTCGCGGATATCCTTGAAATTGAACCTTTTGAGTTGACGGGGAGAACCGGGCGGCTGAGTACGAGGCCACGCTCGCGCCCGCTACGCCCATGCCCGCTCCCGCCACGGCCGATGGCGCCGTTGCCCCTGCCGCGCCCGCTTTCACCCCTTCCAGCCCCGCTACGCC
>VOFI01000875.1_pt1 | contig 48000 bp, 56 predicted proteins | sample 5384131 | NCBI WGS metagenome assembly VOFI01 (sample SAMN12384728, study PRJNA508395) | human gut metagenome | isolation source: healthy gut H | host: Homo sapiens
CAGCCGGGCACTTACTCCCTTTCCTCCTTTGCCACTGTCTTTCACGCGCTTTACCGTGCGGGAGGTGTGAGTGACATCGGCAGCCTGCGCAATGTCCAACTGGTCCGTAACGGCAGGAACATCGCTACAATCGACGTCTACCAGTTTATCATGAAAGGAAACATTCAGGACGATATCCGTCTTCAGGAAGGCGACGTTGTGATTGTTCCCGCCTATGACGTATTGGTTAAGATCGACGGAAAAGTGAAACGCCCGATGCGTTTCGAAATGAAGAAGGACGAGAACCTATCCACTCTTATCAGTTATGCCGGTGGATTTGAAGCCGACGCCTACACCCGTTCTTTGCGTGTCGTACGCCAGAATGGACAGGAGTATGAAGTAAACACAGTCAAAGACCTTGATTATAGTGTCTATAAGATGCGCAACGGTGATGTTGTGACGGCCGAAGCTATCCTTAACCGCTTCATCAACAAGCTTGAAATCTGGGGTGCGGTCTACCGTCCCGGTATCTACGAACTGAACGGCAGGCTGAATACCGTCCGCGAACTGGTCAACGAATCCCAGGGCCTTACCGGTGATGCGTTCCTGAACCGTGCCGTCCTTTACCGTCAGCGTGAGGACCTGACTTCCGAAGTAATCCCTTTGGATATCAAGTCTATCATGGAGGGTACTTCCCCCAATCTTCCCCTGATGAAGAATGACATTCTTTATATTCCCAGCATTCATGACCTGGAGGACAGGGGTAATGTGGTCATCCACGGTGAAGTGGCTCAGCCTGACTCGTATCCTTATGCGGATAACATGACCCTTGAGGACTTGATCATCCAGGCAGGCGGTTTGCGTGAAGCCGCTTCTGTAGTCCGTGTTGATGTATCCCGCAGAATAAAGAACCCGTATAGTACAGTTGATAATGATACTATCGGTCAGATGTATACGTTTGCCTTAAAGGACGGTTTTTGTAGTTGACGGTCGTCCCGGCTTTGTCCTTCAGCCCTACGATGAGGTTTATGTTCGTCGCAGTCCCGGTTATCAACCTCAACAGAATGTTTCAGTCGAAGGAGAAATACTTTTCGGCGGTTCCTATGCGATGACCAGCAGGGAGGAACGTCTTTCAGACTTGATCAACAAAGCCGGCGGAGCCACCAACTACGCTTATCTTCGTGGTGCGAAGCTTACCCGTGTAGCCAATGCGAGTGAGAAGAAACGTATGGGTGATGTGATCCGTTTGATGAGCCGTCAGTTGGGTGAGGCTATGCTTGATTCCCTGGGTGTCCGCGTGGAGGATACGTTTACGGTCGGTATCGATTTGGAGAAGGCGTTGGCCAATCCCGGAAGTACGGCAGATATTGTGTTGCGTGAGGGTGATGTAGTCTCCATTCCGAAGAATAATAATACGGTAACAATCAATGGTGCCGTCATGGTTCCGAATACTGTTTCTTATATGAAAGGCAAGGATGTAGAATTATCTGAATCAGGCTGGAGGTTATTCTGAAAATGCGAAGAAGAGTAAGAAGTTCATTGTTTATATGAATGGTCAGGTGACTAAGGTGAAGGGTAGTGGTAAGAAACAGATTGAACCCGGTTGTGAGATAATTATTCCTAGTAAGGCGAAGAAAAAAGACAAATGTAGGTAATCTATTAGCTTATGCAACTTCGTTTAGTTCAATAGGAATGATGATTGCTTCTATTGCTAATTTGATTAAAAAATAATAGGCTTATTTAGCATGACTGAACAACGACAAAATAGTAAAGAACTTTCTGTATCAAACAAATCAATGAATGATGGAATGGAGGTCGATTGGGCGAATATTTTTCGTGAGATAATTAGTATACGTAAGACATTGTATAAAGCAGCAGGAATAGGCCTAATTGTAGGAATTGTTGTGGCTCTGAGCATTCCTAAAAAGTATACTGTCCAAGTCACCCTCTCTCCAGAAATGGGTAGTATGAAAAGTAATAATGGCTTAACAGGACTTGCTGCATCTTTTCTTGGCAACGGAACTACAATGGGAGATAATACGGATGCATTGAATGCTTCACTTTCATCAGATATTGTTTCTTCTACACCGTTCTTATTGGAACTCTTAAATATGAAAGTTACGCCTTCTAAAGAAAATAATATCACTTTAAAGGAATATTTAGATGGGCAGTCTTCTCCTTGGTGGAGTTATGCTATAGCGCTGCCTGGAGTGATTATTAATGGAAATAAAAGAATCTACCATAGAAAATTGTGGAACAATTGAATTAACTTATAAGGAAGCTTCTATGATAAATTTTCTAAGAAAGAATCTTGTTGCTGCAATGGATAAGAAAAGTGCGATTACTCAAATCACTATTACTTTGCAAGATCCGAAAGTGACAGCAATTGTGGCAGATTCTGTAGTACAAAAATTGCAAGAATACATAATCAAATATCGTACAGTCAAAGCTAAAGAAGATTCTGTTTATTATGGAAATTTATTCAAAGAACGTCAATTGGAGTATTATGTTGCTCAAAAGAAATATGCAAATTATATAGATTCACATGATAATACGATTCTGCAGAGTGTTCGCGTTGAACAAGAGCGTTTGCAAAATGATATGAATTTGGCATATCAGGTCTATAGCCAAGTTGCAAATCAATTACAAGTAGCTAGAGCGAAGATACAAGAAGAGAAACCTGTGTTTGCAGTGGTTGAACCGGCAGTTGTACCGCTTGAACCTTCAAGTATGGGGATGAAAATATATGCTTTATTATTTATTATCTTATCAGTTGTTTGTACTATTGGTTGGAAGCTGATTGGAAAAAGTTTTTGGAAATGGTTAAGAAAAGAAATTAAGTGAGTCTTATACTAGTTTTGATAATTAAATTTATATTGTATAATGAAAATTGCTTTTTTTGATCATCCTTTCCATGAAAAAACAAAGAGTAGTAATTTTTTTCTTGATATTGTAAACGCATTAGGGGGAGTTGATGTTTTTTATGCTGATTTTCATAACGAGAAAGATACAGAACTGTTAATTAATAAATTATGCTATCAGTTTGATTTATTGATTTTTTGGCAAGTAATTCCTCCTGCATCTATTTTGCTAAAAGTGCCTCACAAGCGGATTGTTCTAATTCCAATGTATGATGCTTGTTGTACTATGACTTATTTCCAATGGTATGCTTATCGTCATTGCCATTTTATAAACTTTAGCCATAAACTACATACTATATTATGTAATATGAGAATGCATTCACTTTATGTGAGATATGTACCACATATTACTACTATGGAGTCTGAGAAAAAAGATGAAGGGTTAACAGCATTTGTATGGAGAAGAACTCCAGCTTTAAACATGAAGGGGCTATTAGAAGCATTAAAAAACATAGGAGTGAGAACAATTGTTTTTCATGATTCACAAGATAATATATCTCCCGAAATTCCTTTTAGGGATATGATTGAAGGACTGAATATTGAGTATACAAATGGCTGGTTTAATACTCATGATGAATATTTGAAATCTGTAATTGCATGTGATATATATGTAGCGCCTCGTTTATATGAAGGGATTGGCATGAGTTTTTTAGAAGCAATGGGATTAGGGTTATGTGTTCTTGCTCCTAATCAAGCGACAATGAATGAATATATAATTGATGGATATAATGGTGTTTTATTTAAAAATTTTAAATCGATTAAAAAAAAGAGGTTTGAGATAGATAAAATTAAGATACAGTCGAGAATCTCTTTTCAGAAGTATCTGGCTGAATGGGAAGATACAATTCCAACTATTTATACGTTTTTAGTCTCTATAGAAGAGGAATATCAAGGGCATTGTAAAAAGCCTTATTTCTTTATTTTAGAAGATATAAAAATGTTTTTGAAAGTAAGAGTATTTCCGTTTTTAAGGAGAAAAACCGGATTATTAGATTATTAGTAATAATGATACGACAAATAGATAATATCCTAAAAAGAGGCAATCTTACCGAACAAAGCAACTTTCAAAGAATGTCTTATATATTGCGTTTTTTAAGTTCGGTAGTATATTATCAAATTTCTTGCTTATTCCCATAACCATTAATTATGTTAGTTCTCCTATATATGGAATCTGGATGACTTTATATTCAATAATTAGTTGGTTAAGTATTTTTGATATAGGATTGGGAAATGGGTTACGCAATAATCTTACTAAATGTTTGGTAGAAGGGAACTATAAAGATGCAAAGGAATATGTTTCAACGGCCTATGTGAGTCTTATTTTTATTTCTCTACTACTTTTCTCCGTTATCTTTTTTTCTGTTTTTCTACTGAATTGGAATGATATACTGAAATTACCAAATGACTTTTCTGAGAATATTAATAATATAATTATAATCTTAGGATTTGGGTTTTGTCTTCGATTTCTGTTTCAGATTATTTCGACCATATTTTTTGCGATTCAAAAACCTTTTCTTACTGAATATATGACTTTTGTTAGTAATATTCTTGTTTTGCTAGTTGTATATTTTTTCAAAGATGATTTTTCTGGAAAATTGCAGTTTTTGGTTTTTTCTTTGTGCTTTCCACCAGTCATAATCATGTTTATTTTTTCTGTTTATTTGTTTTCTACTCAAAAATATAAATCAATAGTACCCTCTTTTATCTTTTTTAAAATGAAAAAGATAAAATCATTAATGAATCTTAGTGTTAAGTTTTTTTTTCTTATTACAGGTTTCTTCTTTGGTTACTTATTCTTTGAGTAATTTTTTTGATATTGCATTATCTTGCAGCGAGTGATGTTACTAATTATAATGTTTCATATAAATACTTTTCTGTTATACTGATTCTTAACAATATTATTTGTATGCCTCTTTGGTCTGCTTTTACTGAAGCTTATGTGAAGAAAGACTTCATATGGATTCGGAATATAATAAAGAAAATGCTTATAGTTTTTGTCTTTTGGATTTTGGTTGGAGGAATAATGCTGATTGGGTCGAAGAACACAATTTATGGATTGTGGACAGGTATGGAATTAAATATACCTTATTCTTTGTCAGCAGTAGTATACTTATTTATGTTAACTTGTTGTTGGAATGGAATTTTTATAGCATTTATCAATGGTATAGGAAAAATACAATTACAAGTTCTATTGAGCATATTACCTATTCTTTTTGATGTTGCCATTAAGTAAACTGTTAATTTCAGTTTTTCATTTTGGAGTAACGGGAATTGTTTTATGTATGTTATTGTTCAATATCATTTCTTCTTTAATGATATCAATACAGGTGTGGAAAATATTACGGGGTACAGATAGAGGAATTTGGGCAAAATAAATAGGATGAAATATATTTTTTCAATATTACGTTGTTATAGTCTGACTGAATTGATGTCATTGATTATTTTTAAATTATCTAAGCGAAAAAGGTATGTCTACTATAAAAAGGAGAATACTAAATGGGCTTATATATCTTATCTTCCAGAGGTTTTTTTTCGTCAACATGATGATAACTATTTAAATACTCATCAGAATAAAAGAGAATCGCTTGTAATGGGACAAGTGTTTGCTAATAATGGTTTTAATTTTGTAGTAGAATCTTTTGATACAGTTTCAGTTGATAATCGTAGATATGACATTATATTGGGGCTTGAACCTAATTTTTGTAATGTTGCGAAGAAAAATTTGGATGCATTGAAAATATATTATGCAACAGGAGCGTATTATAAACATCAGAATTTGATGGTAAAAGTACGGACTGATTATTTTAATACGAAGCACTCTTGCCATGTCCCTTATTATAGAACAGTAATAGAGAATGATGCTGCTGATTTAGCTGACTTTATTTTTCAAATAGGCTCAAAATATACGTTAGATACTTATCCTAATAGAATAAGGCCAAAAATTTCACTTATTGATCAATCTTCAAATTTATATAAGAAAATTTCGATAGAACAGAAGCTGAAGACGTATAGACGGAATGAATTTCTGTGGTTAGGTGGTGGTGGAAGCTTGTTGAAAGGTTTAGACTTAGTTTTGGATTATTTTTGTCAACATAGAGAACTAATATTACATGTGTTAGGAAATATAAATCAGGAAGTTAATGATTATTATAGCAAGAATCTAGTTCAGTGTGATAATATCTTTTTCATGGCTTTGTAGATTTAAATACAGATACTTTTATACATCTTGCTGAAAGAGTAACTTTTGGTATTTTTCCTTCAGCAAGTGAAGGCGCTCCAGGTGCTAGATTGCATCGATGAAATGTGGAATTATTCCGATATCTTCAAAATATGCTGCTTTTGATGATATTGATAAATTAGGGCTTTATGTTGAATAACTTAACAATTGATGAAATAGAAGCTTCTGTACAGTGGGCTACTCAATTGAAACCGGCAAAAATATCAGATATGATCATGGAGAATTATAGATATGCTTCTAAGTGGTCATTGGAAAATTTTGCGGTACAATTTGAGACTTTATTAAGGATGAAAATAGACACCTATACTCGTGAATATAGAGATACCAAAAAATAAGATACAATTATTCTTTCTTGGCTTTTATATTTTAGCAATTGGAAGTTCTTTGATGAGTGTACCGAATATTCCTATTGTGATAAACCGAATCATTCAATTATTGGGTATATTATTCATCTCTATTTTATTTTCTGTAAAAGCATATTATGGAAATATGGGCTTATATGCTCGATCTATTTTTCTATTATTTGTAACTTATCAATTAGTAATTGTTTTTCGAGATAACCAATTATCTTTATGGGGATTCAGCGTCATATTTTTACCCCTGGTTATTTACTATATGTTGCTCCAATTCTGATTTATAAACTTTCGGATTTATTATTCATAAATCAAATCATCCGTTTAGTCACTTTACTTTGCAAAACTTTTGTTTTTGGTATTATTCTGTTTCTCCCTTATGCATTATCAAGAAGTGGAACGGGAATAAATCTTTATGAGACATTTCATGGTATACTGGGAGTAGGAGCTATTTGGGGAATATTGATGCAAGAGTATCTGACGAAAGTGCAGAAACGATGGATATTTATTGCGGTATCTATTACAATTTTATTAGCTTTAATTCAGGGCAGAAGAAGTATTTTACTAATGTATGTTATAGCAATGCTATTTCATGTTTTATATAAATTTAGTTATGAGTTACAATCGGTTAAAAAGCGCATCTTATATTTCTTTTCATTGAGCAGTCTACTTATTATAATATACCTGTTTATGAGTTTTTATGGTAGTATACTTTTTTGATACTCTTTTTTTGAAAGGATGTTGGAAGACACAAGGAGTATTGTTGAATTAAATTTTCTTGATGATATTCGACCAGGAAGTTTTGACTTTATATGGGGAAGAGGTATTTCAGGTACATATTATTGTCCATTTGTAGAATTTAATGGGGATGATTATAGAGAACACATTGAATCTGGTTATTTGGAGCTCATATTGAAAGGAGGATTTGTATTAGTCATACTCTATTTCTTTTTCACTCTTCCTGCCATATTCTTAGGTTTGTTTAGATCAAAAAATAATTTATGTAAATTATCTTCGATATATTGTGTCTTGTTTTCTGGTTTTCTATATGGAGTGGGGTCGTATTATACGTTTGGTATTAGATATATACTTTTTCTCTTTAGTGTATTCATATGTTACAAAAAGAACTTAAGATCATTGACTAATAATGATATAGTTGAAATGTTTAATAATAAATAGAAAATGGATTATGATATTTCTGTTGTATTAGGTTCTAAAAATCGAAAGAATCTATTAAAGGCTACAATAAATAGTATACGCAAAAATGGCTTTCATGGTAATCTTGAAATTATTGTTATTGATGGGGGATCAACAGATGGAACTTGTAGTTGGTTAGCTAAACAAAAAGATATTTTTACTATGATTCAGCCTAATTATAAAATGACTGATTCAGAAGGAATTCGTGTTTTGGCTCATTCATGGGGGGAGTTTATGAATATAGCTTTCAAATATGCTTCTGCTCCCTATATCGTTATGGTAAGTGATGATTTAATACTTCATGAAGGATGTTTACAAAACGGATATGATGAATTGGAGAGACGTAGGATTAATGGCGAAAAAATAGGTGCTGGTGCTTTTTATTTTAGAGAGTTTCCCAGACATGACTTTTACCGGGTTGGAGTTTTGCCTAAAAATTATGTAACACTTAATCATGGTTTTTATTTTAAAAAAGCTTTGGAAGATGTTGGATACTTAGATACTGTCAACTATAATTTTTATGCAGCAGATGGCGATGTAATTATGCGTTTGAATGAATGTGGGTGGAAATCTGTTGCGCTTGAAAATTGTTTTTCTGAACATTTATGTCATAAACCTAAATTGAGAAATAGAGGTGTATTATCTCCTTCGAATGAAAGAGATATGAATACGTTTCGAAAAAGATACCCTTTTGAGAAAACGAAAAATTATTTTATAAAATATACTAATCAAACCATAAGTAAAAAACCATTTTATTTATACGCATTTGCAAATGTGTTTTACGGATATTTATTACGTATAGTTGACAAATATAGAAATGCAGATAAATAGAAGAAAAAGTCCGAAATGGAGTTTCATGTTTCTTAAACTATTTAAAGTTTAGATATTTGGGGGTTGAAATGGGATATCATTTTAGAGGACTGGGAAAGATTGTACTCAAGTTGGATCCTAAATATAAACGAGTTGTCATAGGTGATAATTTTATTATTATAGGTGGTGGATTCAGAAATTCAATAAGTCGGAATATGATGTCATGTATTCATGTTCAAGCTGGGGCTGAATTATGTATTGGAAATGATGTCCGTATGAGTGACGTTTGTATTTGGGCACGTAAGAAAATAATAATTGGTAGTTTTGTTACGGTTGGTGCAGATACTATCATTATGGATAGTGATTCTCATCCTTTGGACTGGAGTTTGAGAAGAAGAGAATGTATAGACTATGAAAATACAAAGAAAGCAATAAAGCATAAAACTATAATAATAGAAGATGATGTATTTATCGGTGCAAAATGTATTATAAATAAGGGAGTTAGAATTGGTGCACGGTCAATTATTGCAGCTGGAAGTGTTGTTGTATCTGACATTCCTTCGGATGTTATTGCGGGTGGAAATCCATGTAAAGTAATAAAAGGCATATAATTTTTTTCATTATGATTTATTGTTTTCTGAAATCGCTACTTTTTAACAAGTTACGTGAGTTGAGACTTAGAATGAACTATTATGGGAAGCGTAGAGGACAAGTACTTCCTTGTATAATTTTTATGGCTGATGGAAGATGCCCTCATGGGGGGATTGTCGATCGTTTTAAAGGAATTGTGACTATGTATGCACTTTCAAAAGTAAATACACTTCCATTTTACATTAATTATACTTCACCATTTAATATTGATGTAGTCTTATTTCCTCATTTTTATGACTGGAAAATTAAAGATAATATATTGAGCCATTCATTTTATGGGACTAAAATAATTGTAGCATATAGTGAATATAAAAATCCATATCGTATTTTTTTTATTGATAAAAAGAAGCAAAACCACATTTATTATGGATACAATTCATTAGATTTAATAAACTCGAAGTATGGTACGAACTATGAATGGGGTAAGCTTTTTAAAGAACTTTTTCAACCATCAGACAGATTACAGGAATATATAAATGAATTTAAAAGGTCAGTAAATGGGCAATATATTGCTATTCATTTTCGTTTCGTGAACTTATTGGGAGATGATTTTAAGGATGTTAATTTCAATATGGCGTATGGAGAGGACGAAAAGCAATCATTGATACTTAAATGTCGGAATGAAATTCAAAAAATATTATCGAGAGAGAAAGAAGGAACGAAAGCTTTGGTAATGTCTGATAGTAATATTTTTGTAGATTCCGTAAAGAAAGATTTGAATGTTTATGTAATTCCTGGGCGAATTTTACATGTGGATAATCAGAATCCCGATAATGATTTTGAAATAATGAAACCTTTTATTGATTTTTACTTAATATCCGAAGCTCAAAAAGTTTTTTCTATAAAAAACAAAGATATGTATCCAAGTGGGTTTCCACAATATGCTGCAAAAGTCAATAATATACCATTTGAAAGAATAGAGCTTTAAATAGAGTCGAAATATGGATGAAAATAAATTTGAAAAAAAAAGGTAAACGAGCTTTGTTCTGAAATCTATCAAAAATTGTCATTGCTGATAGACAATGATTATATTTTAGTTGATTTACCATATCATTCTAATATTGGAGATGTTCTGATTTGGGAAGGTGAACGGCAGTTCCTTAGTAAGTTACCTTATAAATGTCTGTATAAAGCGTCAATGTATACATATAAGAAACCAAAGGTAGATAGAAATACAATAGTACTGATTCATGGTGGTGGAAACTGGGGAGATGTCTGGAGAGGATCTCAAGAATTTCATTTGAAAATTATTCAAGAATATCCACATAATCGAATTATCGTTTTTCCACAAACTGTGCATTATGATAACCTATGCTATTTAACTAGAGATGCTAATGTTGCTTCTAAACATCCTAGATTAACTATTTGTGCACGTGATTTGATTTCCTACAAATTGTTGAAAGAAAATTATACTTCTAATAACATTTTGTTAGTCCCAGATATGGCTTTCTGTATCCCTATATCTTATTTAGCACAATACAAACAAGCTCACCAGCATAGAGATTTATTTTTAAAACGTAGTGATAAAGAATTAGTTCCTTTTGAGATAAATAGATTTACAACCTCATACTTAGTAAGACTGGCCTTCGATGGAGAATAAGTCTATTTGTTCATTTCTTTTTGAGATTTTTCACTATTGGGCAACGTTTGAAAGTTATTCCTTCTTTTGGGTAGATTACTTCGCAGACAATGTAGTGCGTGAGAATCTAGTTAAAACAGGAGTGAGCTTTCTCTCTAAACATGAATATATATATACTACACGTCTCCATGGGGGCAATTTTAGCTCTATTATTGGGAAAAAGATTCTTTTTGATAAATAATAATTATGGAAAGAATAAGAATTTCTTTGAAACGTGGCTTACAGAAAAGGATGAGGATATACATTTTTTAGATATATAATAGTATGCGGCTTTGTATAGGCATATCTTTTTTTATAATGCAGGGGAATTCTTGGATTATGCTATTTGTTCTGTTTTGAATCAGACCTATAAGAACTGGAAATTACTGTTATTAAACGATGGCAGTACTGATAATTCTTTAGATATAGCAATGAAATATCAAGGTGATCCAAGAATAGAAGTTTTATCAGATGGAGAAAATCGTGGATTGATCTATCGTTTAAATCAGTTGATATCATTGTGTGAATCAAAATATTTTGTTCGTATGGATGCGGATGATATAATGCATCCATTAAGATTAGAGAGACAAGTTTCTTTTATGGAAAACAATGCTCATATTGATGTTTTGGGGAGTTGGGCATATTCTATTGATGTTACTAATAAGGTTTGTGGAATTTTGAAAGTGAATAGCAATCCTGATTCATTGATGGATGTGTTTTCACACTCTTGCTTTATTCATCCTTCAATAATGGGGAAAACTAGTTGGTTTCAGGAGCATCAATATGATTCGTCTTTTGTACGAATGGAAGATATGGAGTTATGGGCAAGAACAATTTTGAACTCTTCTTTCCATAATTTGCAAGAACCATTATTGTATTATAGAGAGATAGGAGTTCCTTATTTGAGAAAATATCTCCAATCAATGACTGGTGAACGAATATTGATTCGAAAAATATATGGGGATGCTGTTTCTTTCATAAAATATGAGAAAATGATGAAAACCTATATTAAGTCTTTGATATACATTTTCTTCTCATTAATAAATGGACAAAAATATTTGATAAGAAAACGCTCTTGTCGAGTGATATCTTTTGATTATCAATGTGCCATGAAAGAACTGAGAGATGCTATCAGAAGATGATACATATGTGAAATTGTCGGAACGAATGAAAATCTTACAAATCATAACTCTCTCAGAGCTTGGTGGAGCTCAATCTGTTGTCATCAATTTGGCGAATGACCTAAGTCGAAAGAATGAGGTTATCGTTGCTGCCGGAGAAGGAGATGGCAAGATGTGGCAAGCTTTGAATGAGAATATAGAAAAGGTTCATATTCAACACTTGAAGAGAGCATTATCACCAGTCTCTGATTTTTTTACTATACTCTCTTTTATAAGATTATATTATAAATATAGGCCGGATATAATACACCTTCATTCTTCTAAAGTTGGGATTTTGGGACGCATTGTTTTTCCAAATAAGAAGACTGTTTATACAGTGCATGGTTTTGATTCCATTAGAATTGCTTATCGGAGATATCTTCCGATTGAGAAGTTCTTTCAAAAGAAATGTAAGGCAATTGTCGGGGTAAGTAATTATGATAGGCAAAATCTTTGGGATGAGGGGATTACAAATAATGTATATCGTGTCTTTAATGGGATTTATCAACCACAAGGAGATGTAGCAATGAAAGTCGCACATGGATATGCTAAAAAAATATTATGTATTGCCCGTGTCGCTAAGCCTAAAAGATTTGATTTATTTCTTGAAACAGCAAAAATGTTGCCTCAATATGCTTTTTTATATGGATTGGCAATCAGGAAGAAATGGAGAATCTTCCTAAGAATGTCTTTTGTTTGGGTAATATTCCTAATGCGGGTATTTATAATAAAGAAATAGATCAGCAATGAGTTTTGGAAAACCAGTTGTTGCTTCACAAGTGGGGGGAATCAGTGAAGTGATAGAAAATGGTGTAAATGGCTATACTGTTGATAATACAGCAAAGGCTTTTTGCTGATAAAATTCAATACGTATTGGAAGATGATTATGTTTATAAATTTTTCTCGGCGAATACTCTACATCGATTTAATGAAAGTTTGACCGTAGATAAGATGGTCAAAGCATATATGGATATATATCAGTTGTAAGGCTACTGGACAATATTGATAGACTAACGTTCTAATAGATACTTATCAAATTTACAATTTATAATTATTATGGGGTATAGTGAGGACTTCATTCCGGACGGAATGAATGCTTTTGAGCGCAATGTAAAGCGAATAGGGGATTGTATCGTTGCAGCAGTTTTAATGATCGTTTTTTCTCCGTTATTTTTGATTTGCTATATAGCTGTGAAACGGGAAGATGGTGGGGCAGCTATATTTAAGCAAGAGCGTATCGGGCGTTTCGGACGGCCGTTTTATATCTATAAGTTTCGCAGTATGCGATTGGATGCAGAGTCTATGGGCCCTCAACTTTATGCGGGGGGAAGAGATGTTCGATTGACTAAGATAGGAAGATTTCTACGCGAACACCATTTGGACGAGTTGCCACAGTTGTGGAATGTCTTCTGTGGAGATATGGCTTTTATCGGTCCCCGTCCGGAACGTAAATTCTATATTGATCAGATTATTAAGCATGATCCCCGTTATCAGTTCTTGTATCAGATTCGTCCGGGAGTGACTTCATATGCAACTTTGTATAATGGTTACACGGATACGATGGACAAGATGTTACGCCGTTTGCGGTATGACTTGTTTTATCTGCAACATCGCTCGTGGTGGTTTGACTTTAAAATATTAGTGAAGACTTTTATAAACATTTGCTTTGGAAAGAAGTTTTAAGAGTGGTATAAAATAAAATATTGAGATGTAATCAGCACTAATAGAGTGTTTGTAGTAGCCATGTTTTGCCTGAATGACACGATGCGCTACTTTCTCTGTCCGGGTAAGACAGATATGCGTAAAGGTATAAATTCATTTTGTGGGCTTGTTCATGATAAAATGGGATATGACGTTCGACTTGGCGATGTGTTTATCTTTGTCAACCGAAGCAGAACAACCATGAAACTTCTGCATACCGAAGACGGAGGTATGGTTTTATACATAAAACGCCTTGAGGAAGGTACCTTTAGACTTCCTTCCTATGATAGTGAAAGCCGTTCCTATCCCATGGAATGGCGTGATTTAGTACTGATGGTGGAAGGCATAACCGATAATCCGAGTGATAGACTCAAACGTCTTAAAGCCGGTCGAAAAGAAGGATTTTATTGATTAAAAAGAGCTTCCTAAACTTGTATAGCTGTACGATTTTCAGTATCTTTACATTATAATAAGATACTAAAAAGAATGATTCATACAGATACGATGGAACTAATAAAGAAATATGAATATCATGTTCCCTTTTACCGTCAGGTAAAGGAATACAGACATTTGGGTGTACGACTGCCGGAAAGTACTTTAAGCGGGTGGTTTAAGCCAGTATGTGAGTTATTAAGTCCTCTTTATTCGGAATTAGTAAAGCTCGTAACGGGCAGCGGATATGTTCAGGTCGACGAAACTTATGGATGGTCAGGGCAGCTATGGAAAAACTGGTCATCTTCCATTATGATGACGGTTCCCGATCCGGACAGACAATCAGAAATTTATTAAAGGACTTCAAAGGATATCTTCAAAGTGACGGATACAGTGCCTACAATGCGTTTGATGGCACTAAGGACGTGTGCCTTATTGCCTGTCTGGCCCATATCAGAAGACATATGGAGCTGGCACTGGATGAAAATAGATCACTTGCTGAATATGCTCTTAAACAAATACAGGAACTATATCATATTGAGCAGATAGCAGATGCCCGGAAACTCGATGCGCAGGGACGATGTGCACTCCGCCAGCGTTTGGCAACTCCCATACTTGACTCCTTTGAAAAATGGGTGGAACAGACTTATGGCAAAGTACCACCAAGAAGTCGCATGGGACAAGCTATTACCTATACTTATCCTCTTTGGCCAAGAATGAAAATCGATAATAATCTGGCGGAAAATGCGATTAGACCACTTACTTTGTCCAGAAAGAACTTCCTCTTTTGTGGTAACCACGAGGCTGCTGAAAATACAGCAATCATATGCTCACTATTAGCTACCTGTAAAGCACAGGAAATTAACCCAAGGGAATGGCTGAATGATGTCATAGCCAAACTTCCATACTATCTGGAAAAGGACTCCGGGAAAAATGTTCGTGAACTTCTTCCGGATGTTTGGAAGTTAGAGAAATCCAACACGAATCCAATTGGAGTTTAAATATTTATGTTGAAGAATAAAAAAAACTCGATATTAGCTTTTGACTAAAGTTGATATCGAGTTTTCTATTTTATGAAAATACAATGTGTACTTTATCGGACAATGCAAAGCGCTGCGCTTGGGTTCTTGTATCTGCCGGACACCCATTTTCGTCCAGTCCGCCTTCATAGCAAATGCCTATGCTGTGCCGGTTGAAGCCTCTCACGTGTGCACCCGGCTCTGATATCGGACGGCAGTGATGAAGCTCTCCGTCCCGGGTGATATAAAAGTGATAGCCGATATCCTTAAATCCGCGTTGCAGGTGACATTGCCGAAGTTGTTCTACGGTGAAGGGAACATTGCAGCGCGTTGCGCTGCAATGAATCACCAATAACTTAATCTCACGGGGGAGATAATTATCTTCTGGTTTTTCCATATAGATGATCAGAAGATTACTGTCCCATACAGGACGTTACACCCAAGGCCGAAATGACCGACGTTGCAATAGTTACAATAAACTGGAGAATGTTTTTCCAAAGTTGCTTTTTCATACGAATTTAAATTAAAGAATAAATACTTATACATTTTGAACTCAATAACCCAACAACAATCGGTTGATTATACTGACGGATCCGGAGTTACCCCACTGCCGGAACCTCCTTGATTGTCGTCACCGTCATCAGGAAGCGGATCTTTGTCCGAATCTGCCGAAGAATCGTTCTTATACAATGTATAATCCAGCGTCTTACACAACTTGCGGAGATCACTACCCGGATAAAAGAGCACTTTGCCCTTATCAATGCACGATGCCTTGAATTCCTTTGCCGTATCGGTAGGAGTGCCGGTCTTGATACTCATACGGAAATTACCCAGGTCACCCATCTGGACGATATTTCCTTCATCCAGTACATTGACGATTTCGAGCAAAAACTCACCGATACAACCTTCCAGTTCCCCTTTGGAATAAGAAGAACGTTCAGTGATACGTTTACAAACTTCCTTGACCGTTACTTTACGACCGCTACGCGCCACTGCATAGTACTTCGGAGTTTCATTAGGTTTCAACAGGTTCTTGCGAGCCATGAGAGTGTAATTCTGTGCCATAACTTTTTAAATTTTAATTTTTAATTTTTGATAACTTTGTAATCGATTACATGACAAAAGTACTACATCGGGAAAGCGGCATGACGCATAATGACGCACACGGGCGCACAGATAAAAAGAAAAAACATCGGGAGATTTGTATCGAAACTTCCCAATGTTTGATTTCAATCATTGAGATGTTTTTTTCAAATCCTCCCGATGTTTTTCCGATTCTCCAAAAGGACAAAAGGACAAAAAAGACAGATGTGACTATTGCTTGTTCAACTTGATATAGGAACCATGAGATATCTTACTGATCTTTATTCCGTTAAGCGATTTTAGAAGACGTGTTACCTTACGAAGATTGAAATCGTGTTTTGCGCCGAGCCGGATCGCTTCGTCTGTAGTGAAGCTATCTGGCAACTCATTGACGAAATTACGAATAATGTCCGGATTCTTCAGTGGACGGACCGAAGGGACAGGCATGGATGAGTGTAACAGACGGCTATGCTCGTAACAACACAGGACAATTTGAAGAGAACGCTCGAAATCAGCATCTATACAATAAATTTCGGGAGAAAGATCAGTTGCCTCAAATTGCCGGATACGGGTCTGGATCATACTGATACGCATCACCAGAAAAGCATAGCGTTTCACTACGGCTTGGAGGTCATCGTTGCCTTCCATTGCCACCTCGGACAGCATACGTGAGAAAATCTCATTCAGACGGTTCCATTGCAGGCGGTTGAAATGAAAAAAAACCGGATGCGCCAGGCAGAAATTATATAGTTCGTAGACACGATGGGCAATCGGCTTGAAAGAGTCTTCCAATGAAATGCAATCATCGCCCATTTCTTTCCAGTGAGGAGCTTCACGGAAAGTGTAAGTCAGAATACGGCTGGGGAGTCCGTTCCCGCAACTGCTTAACAAACTGTCTATCTGTCCGGGAGTACCCGTCAGCAGTAAGCCAATTTAGGATGACGGATATAGATCGGAATGATACCGTTGGCTTTATAGGAAGAATCAATGTTTTCGTGCTCAAAAGCTTTGCGGAGCATATCGTCGAAGTTCCCACAATCCAGATGATTGGCTGTGGAGAGCGTTTGCGCTTCCGTATCGAAAATGATGCTTCCCTGCGAACCGTTGTCCTGCATCTGAATTTGCATACGGGTGTAACTGGTAGTGGCGGGAATGAATAACATCTTGAAAGGAGGTCTTTGAGGTTCTTCGGAATATGTATCTCCTTTTTTCCTTTTTTGCTGACATTCTGCTTGCCAAGTGTTGTGCGCTGTATGGTAGTTTTTTTGCATGGATTCACTGGTAGACAGTATTTCAGCCTGTATTTCTTCCAATAAATAGCGTCCGGTTTGGGCAATGCTTTTACCACTACCGGCAGAAGAAAAGATAACACAGAACAAATGAGTGGAATACTTTTTGTGATTATAAATTCCAAAAGTTTGTGGAAGTGCCGCACTTAGCGCTGTGAGATCGGAAAGGAGGGAGATGTCTTGCTCGCGGTCACTCGCGTCTTCGATGATGCAATCATTCAGTAGGTCGGGAAGATTATTGTACAAATCGCGCGGAAATAAAGGAGTTCCTTTTCTGAATTCTTCTCCCAGCCAATAGGCTTCTTCGGTGCTGTCGGAGTTTTCTAAAGTACCATAGGGGACTTTTTGTCCTTATGTCTTTTTGACAGGGGGAATAAGCCGGTGGAACTGTTGCGGATGTCTGATTGTTAACTTGCTTGTAACCAGATGATAATACGCTTGTCAGTTCTTCGGCACGAAAATCTGTGTGCTCGAAAAAGACTGTTAGCCCGCGTAATATGCTTTCTTGCGGATAGTGGCGACGGCAGGCTTCACAGGCAAGTTTGAACACGTTGGAATGGCGTTGCCCGGTTGTTAAGGGATGAAGGAAAATATAGGACGAAATGAACTTGTTGATTTCGTCTTCAGAAGTATTTTCCGTAGGGTTGTTTTGGAGGGGAAAGGAGGAAGTTTTTCATTTCCGGAAGAGGAGTTTTCTTCTTTTCTCATTAATGGTTCCAAAGTAAATGCCTGATAGAGACTAGCAATGTATCCGTTGGGGGAATAACTGAAATAACACAGACGGCTTTCGTCCTTGCACGCCGGATCACTCTCCAGACCCAGCAACTGATTGTAGTAACGGCTCACCAATTGCTGACCTTCACGATGGCGGCCTTCGATATCTTCTACATAGGCGAAGATTTTCACACCGTCGGTCGGACTTTCTATGGCCGCTACCGTATGCGGGTCTGCCGCGCAACGTTGAATGACTTCCAGACGATTTTTTACGTGATCGTAATCGAGTCCGACAATATGACTGGGGAGGAGGAAGTGTTTGATAGCGTGCGCTCCATTGAATGTACCTGCCGGAGTGAAGCAAGGGAGTTGATTTTTCAATTTCTGTGCGGCAGCATGATCTCCATCTGCATAATATCTACGGATGGTGTTGATAATCGTTGCATAAACAGGATGAATGCACATAATAATGACTTCAAGGAAAGACATGACTCGGGGCTTTTTTGAATACACATTTTCGTAAACCGAGACTTTGATTTCTTCTAAAACTTTCATATAAAATTGTTTTTTGTAAGATTGAGCTACCTGACTATCAGATAACGGGAACAAAGGTCGGGATATTAAAAATAGGGTTGCTTCCCTATGTGGATAGCACTTGATAAAGCAAATAAAAAATGAAATATTATAAATTATTAATCATAGAATGACATGGCGAAAGAAAAACAAAAACCTTATGAGTTTTTAAGCAATTTGGTATTGGCTTTAATGGATACAGATAGCGCATTTATTAATGCATTTTTTATGGATGAATTTGCTATTTCCTCAAAAACGTTGGGTGGAATAAGACGGGGAGAGGATATGTGTATTTATCAGTATGTACGAGTGATCCGGTGTATGACGAAGTATCTTCATTTAATGATTCAGCTGGATATGTTGCTGAAGGAATTAAGAATTGTACTATCTTCCAATTGTGACTTGGTGGTTGCTACGGTTCCGCACCGTTCTCACGGAACTTGTCAGCCGAAAGAATGGGTGGTAGTGATGCAATGGGATGGGGTGAAATTGTGATTTCTACAGAAAATAGGGCATTTTTTCGTTTTTTTTGCCTAAATGCTTTCTTTATTTAATTTTTTTTATATCTTTGCTTTCATATTGAGAAACACGGATAAAAACTCACTTATTTTATTCATATAAACTTAATAAATTATGTTCAAAGCTCCTTTCTCATTTGACGGTCGTATTCGTAGAATCGAATATTTCCTGTCAGGCATTATTGGTGGTATAGTTTCTAGTATTGCATGGGCATTGGGTATCGGTACCTTTATTTTAGGTGCGGGTATGGGATCTGCAGGTGGTTCGGTATTCGGTTTGTTGATCGGTCTTGCTGCATTGGTTGCTTCCATGTGGTTCTCTTTGGCACAGGGGGTAAAACGTTTGCACGACCTGGACAAATCAGGTTGGTTGATTCTGCTGATGTTTGTTCCTATTGTTAACGCACTATTCGGACTTTATATGTTGTTTGCAGACGGTACGGTAGGTCCTAACCAATATGGTGAAGATCCGAAAAACCGTATGCCGTATCAAGCACAGCCTTCTTCGGTAAATGTAACGGTGAATGTTGCAAGAGAAGAAGTAAAAGTTGAAAAACCGGTTGAAGCAGCTCCTGCTGTTGAAGAAGAAAAAGCTGAATAATCTTTTTTAAGAAGAAATAGACGGCCTCTTGCAAAATTCGTTTTGTGAGAGGCTTTTTTTTGCTATCTTTGAAAATCAATAAAACAGAAAAAGAAATAAATATGAAAAAAGTAATTTGTAGTGAGAAGGCTCCGGGAGCTATCGGACCTTACAGTCAGGCGATAGAAGCAAATGGAATGATCTTTGTGTCCGGACAGTTGCCTATTGACGCTGCTACCGGAAAAATGGCGGAAGGTATTGAAGAACAGGCACGTCAGTCGTTAGAGAATATAAAACATATTCTTGAAGAAGCAGGTTTGACAATGGGAAACATTGTCAAAACGACTGTATTCCTTCAAGATATGTCTTTCTTTGCCGGGATGAACGGCGTGTATGCTACGTATTTTGACGGAGCCTTTCCGGCACGTTCGGCGGTTGCCGTAAAAGCTCTGCCAAAGGATGCGTTAGTAGAGATTGAGTGTATCGCGGTTCGCTAACAAATCGGCGACAATGAAACTGCTGCCTCCCACGAAGATAAGGTCTTTAGGGAGGCAGTTCTTTTTAGCTGCCTGTACGGCATCTACCACAGTAGGGTAGGCCGTTCCTGTCAATCCCGCTTCTTCTGCCTGTTTCAAGAGCTCGTTTTCCGGAAGCGCCCGTTTCACACTTGCTTTGGTAAAATAATAGATAGCATTTTTCGGTAGCAATTTCAGAACGCTGCTTATGTCTTTGTCGTTGACCATGCCGAATACGAAATGGAGTTGCTGCTTGAGAGTCTGTTGGTAAAAATCGAGCTGTTCGCAGATGTATTTTATTCCGTCAACATTGTGTCCGGTATCACAAATAATATCCGGATAACTGTACACCTTTTGCCAACGTCCCATTAGTCCGGTGAGTTGGCATACATCGGAGAAACCGTTGAGATAGTCTTTGGGAAGAATGCGATAGCCTATTCTTTCTAATTCTTCGAGGGCTGTTAGTATTGTGAGGCAATTTTCAAACTGGTAAATACCACTTAACTCCATAAAAAGTCCGCAAGGAAACATGCCATTTGTAATTCGGATGGCATCTTTTCTTTTATCAAGTATTTTGTCCAGCGCGTGCATGCTGTCTGCCGGATTTAAAAACAGACATAGCTCCCGGAAATTTTGTTCGAAATTTTCGTCTTTATCTTCTACCGATTCATACAAAGTTTGTTGGATATTAGTCAGCCGTTCTCTTAATTCTTGTGATTGTGAATAGGAAAGCCAGTCCATGCAGTTGTATGGGGCAATGGATTGTGCATATATGACAGGAGCATTTACTTTTTTTCCCTTTATTGTGAACACGCGCTTCACGTGACCTTTTGCCCGCCCGATAACTACCGGAACTCCTTCTTTGATAATCCCTGCTTTCTCTTTGGCTATTTTGGGTAATGTATCGCCCAGATATTGCATATGATCGAAGCCGATGTTGGTAATGATGCATAAGTCGGGCTGGATGATATTGGTACAGTCCAGTCGTCCGCCCATGCCTACTTCGATAACTGCTACATCTACTTTCTGATCGGCAAAATAACGGAATGCCATTGCGGTGGTCAACTCGAAAAATGAAGGATGTAGTGGCTCGAAGAAGGAACGGTGATCTGCGACAAAGTTTACTACATATTCTTCGGGTATCATTTCTCCGTTGATGCGGATACGTTCTCGGAAGTCCACCAGATGAGGGGAAGTAAATAATCCGACCCGATATCCGGCCGATTGCAATACTGCCGCAATAGTGTGGGAGCAGGAACCTTTTCCGTTCGTTCCGGCGATATGTATCGTCTTGAATTGTTGATGAGGATGCCCAAAATGTTCGTCCAATTTGTGTGTTGTCTCTAAACCCGGCTTATATGCTTTGCCACCTATTTGTTGAAACATTGGCATACTCTCATATAAGTACTTTAAAGTGTTCTGATAATCCATGTTTTATAATATTTAACTTCGGGCAATCTTTATTGCCCGCTAATTTGTTTATCTTTAGAACCACCAATTCAACTTTATATGCGGGATTGGCGAATGAGATTGCAAATATCAACATTTAAATCTAAAGAAATCATGGGAACTAAGAAAAATTTTGTGTTAGACACAAATGTTATTCTTCACGACTACAATTGCTTGAAGAATTTTCAGGAAAATGATATCTATCTCCCTCTTGTTGTACTCGAAGAACTGGATAAGTTCAAAAAAGGAAACGAGCAGATTAATTTCAATGCTCGTGAGTTCGTACGCGAATTGGATGTGCTGACAAGCGACGAGCTTTTCTCCGAAGGGGTGAAACTCGGCGAAGGATTGGGACGTTTGTTTGTCGTGACAAGCAATGTGCCGGCTACCAAAGTATGGGAGTCTTTCCCTATCAGGAAACCGGATCATCTGATTCTCGCGGCAACTGAATATCTGACGGCGAAATATCCGAAAATGAAGTCTATTCTGGTGACCAAAGATGTGAATTTGCGTATGAAGGCCCGTTCTATCGGACTTCTTTGTGAGGATTATATCACAGATAAGGTCGTGAATGTGGATGTCTTTGAAAAATCCAATGAAATATTTGAAAATGTAGATCCGGCATTGATCGACCGTATCTATTCTTCTAAAGAGGGACTCGACTTGAGCGAGTTTGACTTTAAGGATCTGATTCATCCGAATGAATGTTTTGTGCTGAAGAGTGATCGTAATAGTGTATTGGCACGTTACAATCCTTTTACTCATTCTATCTGCCGGGTGATGAAGGGTAAAAATTACGGAATCGAACCACGCAACGCGGAACAGAGTTTTGCTTTTGAGATTCTGAATGACCCGAACGTGAAACTGGTGGCGTTGACAGGAAAGGCGGGAACAGGTAAGACTTTGCTGGCTTTGGCTGCTGCTTTGGGCAAGCTGACGGATTACAAACAGATTTTGCTGGCACGTCCCGTTGTGGCGCTTTCCAATAAGGATATCGGTTTCCTTCCGGGAGACGCACAGGAAAAAGTAGCTCCTTACATGCAACCGTTGTTCGACAACTTGAATGTAATCAAACGTCAGTTTGCGACGAACTCCACAGAGGTGAAACGCATTGAGGATATGCAAAAGAGCGAGCAACTGGTAATTGAGGCTCTGGCTTTTATCCGTGGACGCAGTTTAAGCGAGATGTATTGTATTATCGACGAAGCGCAGAACCTGACTCCGAATGAAATAAAAACGATTATCACTCGTGCGGGAGAAGGTACGAAAATGGTATTTACCGGAGATATCCAACAGATTGACCAGCCTTATCTAGATAGCCAGTCTAACGGGCTGGTATATATGATTGACCGCATGAAAGATCAGAATATCTTTGCGCACGTCAACCTGTTGAAGGGCGAACGTAGTGAGTTGAGTGAACTGGCGAGTAACTTGCTATAAACAGATAATCTTTATTAAACGATAAACTGTAAACGACGAACGGTGAACAAATTGAGCTGTCATGCTGCAATGAGTTCACCGTTCATTATTTATAATTCACTCTTTATCATTCTTTCTTTCCGAAATATTTTAGGAATTGGGTGCGTTCAAATGTATTAACGCCCTGAACATCTTTAATATTCAGTTTGCCTTTGAATTGAGCTATATTGTTGAATCCTTTTCTTTCCATCCAGGCGGAGAGGAAACGGTTGGCTTCTCCGATGAATGCGTTGGTGTTTTGATAGATTGCACTGCACACTTCCACAGCTGAAGCGCCGGCAAGAATCGCTTTTACTACTGATTCGGGATTGGCTACACCACCGGAAGCTGCATAATCAATTTTGTCTACTACCGCAGATGCAATGCCGATCCAACGAAGCGGGTTGGCGAGGTCGGAAGCGTTGCTGAATATTTCACCGGACATATGCTCCATCTTTTCGATATTGATGTCCGGTTGGTAGAAACGGTTGAAGAGGACAACTGCTGCTGCACCGTTGGCATATAACTGGTCGATCAATGCCACTGGATTAGTCAGGTTATCACCCAGTTTCATGATAACCGGAATGTTGATTGTCTTTTTTATGTGGCGGAGAATATCGATATGACGTTGTTCGAACGAACCGTATGTATATTGAACATCGGACTGTAAAGCCAGAATATTGATTTCTAATGCATCGGCACCCGCTGCTTCAATTTGTTTGGCAAAGTCAATCCATTCGGAATCACTGTAACAGTTGATGCTGGCAATGATAGGAATAGGGCATACCTTTTTGCTTTCTTTGATTAAAGTCAGATATTCGGACAATTTATGTTCACGGATATATTCTTCCAGATAGTCACTGGCTTCCGGATAGAAAGCCGGATCTTTCAGTTGGTCCGCTTCCAGCATGATCTGTTCTTCGAACAGTGATTTCAGAACAATGGCACCGGCGCCGTCTTCTGCCAATTTCTTGTTTTTGCCGGCACTGTTGGTCAGCCCAGAGCTACTGATGATGATAGGGTTTCTAAGGGAAAGCCCTGCGAAAGTAGTTTTTAAATCGGTCATAATGAATCTTTTTTTAGTAGTTACTACTTCTAATTTAATAATTTCGTTCTCCGAAAATCTTGCTTCCTACCCGTACCAACGTACTTCCTGCGGCAATGGCTTCGTGATAATCGTGTGACATACCCATGGATAATTCCCGGAAAGCGTCCGAATCGGCGAACCAGGTTGTTTTTATCTCTTTAAAGAGTCTATTTAGTGAACAAAATTCCCGGTTGATTTGTTCAACATTATCGGTGTTGCTCGCCATTCCCATTAAACCGCAGATGCGGACATGGGTCAGCTCTTTCCATTCTCCGGTGTTCAGCATATCTTTGCATTCGTCGGGGCTGAAACCAAATTTGGTTTCTTCCTGTGCCACGTGAATCTGCAACAGGCAGTTCACGGTACGTCCCGCTTTGACAGCTTGTTTGTTGACTTCGGCCAGCAGTTTATAACTATCAATTCCATGAATCATCGCTACGTATGGTATCATGTATTTGATTTTGTTCGTCTGCAGGTGTCCGATGAAATGCCATTCAATGTCTTTGGGCAAACTTTCGTATTTAGCTGTCATTTCCTGCACTTTGCTTTCTCCAAAAATACGCTGTCCCGCCTGATATGCTTCTTCTATCGCTTCATTGGGGTGGAATTTCGAGACAGCAACCAGCCGGACTCCTTGAGGGAGTTCGGCCAGCACTTGCTTTAAATTGTCAGCAATACTCATTGTTACTTATGCTTTTGATGGGTCAAACTCCGGTTTGTCATTCGGTTCGGCGCTGTAAGGATATACATCCATGAGCGGAGTCTCGGATACCATACCGATCTGATAATCTGCCATGGTTCCTTTCATTCCTTCATCCAGCTTTTTGACTGCGTCGCGCAAGTCGGCAGCTTGTACCAGTACTTGGGTGGAAGTCTTTTTTCAGCACCGCTTTTTTCATCCAGAGTGATGAAAATAAGTTTGCATTTGAACCAGCGGTCGGCACTTTCTTCGTCGCTGGGGAAAAGTTCGCTATAGTTGGCACGTTTGATATCCGAAACGGTAAATTCTCCGGAGATAAACGGAGTCATTTCTTCAATAATCCGTGCTTCTGCTTCTGTAAAACTGAGTGCGTCAACAAGATAAGGTTCAGTTACTTTCTTCTGCATTCCGTTTTCCATTACTTTTTCATAACGGATCTTGCACTCAAACCATGTATGCATTGCCATAATTTTCTTCCTTTTTAATTAATTGATTTATGTAAATTGCCTACAAAGATAAACAAAATCCCAAAGTAAGTGCCGAAAGCTTTTTATTTTCTTTTATGCAAATTCTTAAGTTCAAATGAAAGCATGACACGGAAAAGTCCGATGATGAGGAAAGTGAAAGAAATCATATAGACCGCGTAGAGTGCTCCTATGGCGGGTTGCCATAATATTAAAAGGGAACACAGAATGGCAAGGATACCGAAAGCCATGTACCAGCCCCAGTCGCGGGTTCCGTAACGTTTCAAGTCGATGGAATAGCCGGTGGAGGAGAAGCCGCGGAACATAAGCCAGAAAGCTATGATAAAAGGAATGACTTCCATGCTGACCATTGGGTAGGCAATCAGGTAGATGCCGAGAATAACGTCGATGATTCCTCCCACGATATACCAGCCCCAGCTTGGCACACCTTTTCGATTGCTGACTGCAAAGAGGATTTCCAAGATACCGCTTATCAACATGGATATGCTGAATACGATACTTAGAGCTACATAACTGCTTAAAGGTGCAAACATGAGCCAAAGGGCTACAATGATATACACGATTCCCAAAAGAAGAGAAGTCCACCAATTTTTTACTGAATGTTGAATCTCATTGAATACAGTTTCCATACATTTTATATTTTAAATTGAATACTAGGGTGATTTCGTTGAGGAATAACAAATTGAATTTAGAAAAGGTTTTCCGTGAACATATTTGGGGGAATCGTTGTTTCCTATATAAAGTAAATTTTAAAAATATATATGCATTATGGCAACAACAAATTTCAAAGGACAACCGGTGAAACTGATCGGTGAATTTATACAAGTAGGTAAGGTAGCTCCTGACTTCGAGCTGGTAAAAACAGATTTATCTTCTTTCTCTCTGAAAGATTTAAATGGTAAAAATGTGATTTTAAATATTTTCCCAAGTCTGGATACCAGCGTATGTGCAACCTCGGTACGCAAATTTAATAAGATGGCTGCCGGATTGAAAGATACGGTAGTATTGGCTATCTCTAAAGATCTTCCTTTTGCTCACGGTCGTTTCTGCACGACGGAAGGTATTGAGAATGTAATTCCATTGTCAGACTTCCGTTTTTCGGATTTTGATGAAAGCTACGGTGTGCGTATGGCGGACGGGCCATTGGCCGGACTTTTGGCACGTGCAGTGGTGGTGATTGGCAAAAATGGAAAGGTAGCTTATACTGAACTTGTTCCGGAAATCACGCAAGAACCTGATTACGATAAGGCGCTGGCTGCTGTGAAATGATTTTTTAATTTGGATTTATAAGATTTTGACCTAATGAGAACTGGTAGACAGGTCTGGCAGGACACCAGACCTCCATTCTTGTTAGGTTGTGTTTTTTATACACTAAACCTTATTGACATGAACAAAATAGGAATTTTATTCTTTGCCTTGTCAACTATGGGCATTGGAACCCTTTCGGCCCAAACTGCCGATAGTACACAAACTTCTCCCTGGACAAAAGAAGGATTTGCCGGACTGAAACTAACGCAGGTGAGCCTGACTAACTGGGCTGCCGGAGGTGATAACTCCGTTGCCTTTGACTTGCAGGGCACTTATCAGATTAATTATAAGAAAGAAAAACATTTATGGACCAATCGTCTGGAATTGGCATACGGACTTAATAAGACTGGGGAAGATGGTACGAGAAAAGCAAATGATAAGATTTATCTGAATACGAATTACGGTTATTCCATTGCCAAAAATTGGTATGCCAGTGCATTTGCGACATTCCAAACTCAATTCTCTCCGGGGTATGACTATTCGGTCAACAAAGATGTTTCAATCTCCGAATTTATGGCTCCCGGTTATTTGACTACCGGTTTGGGATTTACTTATGATCCGGGCAAGATATTTACAGTTGTACTATCTCCTGCTTCTTGGCGTGGCACCTTCGTACTAAACGACCGTCTCTCTGATGAGGGGGCTTATGGAGTAGATCCCGGTAAACATCTGCTATCAGCTTTTGGTGCAAACCTGAAGGGGAGGTCAAATATGAATTTTTAAAGAATATGACCGTATATTCTCGTCTTGACTTATATTCCGATTATCTGCATAAACCTCTGAATATAGATGTGAACTGGGAAGTACAAGTAAATATGATTATCAATAAATGGTTCTCAACCACACTTACTACTAACCTGATGTATGACGATGATGTGAAAATAGTTCAAAAGGATGGTACAAAAGGATCTCGTGTACAATTTAAAGAGATATTGGGCGTGGGAGTGCAGTTTAATTTCTAATTCAAGTATAAATATAAAGCGTAACTACCTGACTGGTAGATGCGCTTTATATTTTATATCTACTACTTATTTCTTCTTTTTTTTCAGTCCTTTGTAAGCGATGAATCCGACAACCAGTATGACAACAGCTATAATGACATAACCGATTTCGTGACTATATTTGGTTGCCATTACATAAACGTCATTGGTTGTTTTGAGGTCTGTAAACCGATAAATCAGATATCCGAGCACGGCCAATACCGTATTCCATATTCCGGCGCCTAGCGTTGTATAAAGTAGGAAAGGGCCTAACTTCATGCCGGCCAATCCGGCAGGAATACTGATAAGCTGACGTACAGCAGGGATGAGACGTCCGAAGAAAGTGGAGGCCGCACCGTGTTTTCTGAAATATTCTTCGGCATGGTGCACTTTTTCTTCATCGATAAGACACATATGCCCCAAACGGCTGTTAGCAAATTTGTAAACAATGGGACGCCCTAACCAACGGGCCAGGTAATAATTGACTAATGCACCGATGTCTGCTCCCACAGTTGCGAATACAATGACTAGAAAGATGTTCATACTGTCGTCTGCCATGGCTTTCCATGCGGCAGGTGGCACTACGGCCTCAGAGGGAAAGGGAATAAAAGAGCTCTCGATAGCCATAAAGATTGTGACTACCCAATAGTTCAAGTTTTCTAATACCCATTTGAGAAGTTCTGCTACTGATTCCATTTTTTAAGGGATGAATGATTTAATTTGATTTATTGTTTTCTTTTTCTTCTTTAAGACGTTTCATAATTTCTTTTAAGATTTCTTCTCTGAATGGACGTTCGCAATCTTTATTGTATTTGAGGAAACCGTCCAGGTCATCGGTCATGATACTGATAACACTCAATCTTTCCGGCAGGTCTTCATATTTCGGATTGATTTTGTAGGCTTTCTCATAATTTTCTTTGGCCTCGTACATATAATTGTGTTCCGAATAAGCAGTACCGATCATGTACCACATTTCCGGACCGGTACTGGTTTTTGCAGCTTTTTTAAATGCTTGGGTTGCTTTTTTCTCTATATCTTCCTCTAGGTATACTTTCCCTTCCGTCAGGAAGATAAGGCCTTCGTCCGGATTGATTTCTTTTGCTTTCTTGCATAGCTGGTGAGCTTCCTTATATCTTCCCATTTTGGCAACGGCATTTGCTTTAGTGGTATAAGTATCTATCAGTAGAATCGAACCGCTGTCTCCGTTTTCCTCAAAAATCCGGATAACCTGGTTACAACATTCTTCTGTTTTTTCCCAATCTTCTTTGGTAGCATAGGACATCCCCATGAACATATACCCCAATTCGGGGGGATGGCTTTGTATTCAATGGCTTTTTCGTAATTCTCGATAGCGCTGTCGGGGTTGTTGAGGTAGAAGAAACTGTGTGCTTTGTAAGCGTAGGCTTCTCCGTATTTATCATCGGCAGCCAGTGCGAAATCACAGGTTTCGATAGTTTTGTTTATATCCTCGCTCATAAAATAGCATTTTGCCAGTCCCATCCAGTAAGAAGGGTTATAAGGAGCGATGTCAATCAATTTGTCAAAGCACTCGATAGCTTCTTTCATGTGTTGCGTTGCTCCCAGATAGTCGGCCTGAAGTACGATAAAGTCTTCTTCTTCGCCATATTGGTCTTGTCCCTTTTCTATCCATTCTTTCGCGGCTTCCGGATATCCCATATCCATATAAAGATAAACGATCTCGATGATTGAGGCCAGATCGTCGGTGTCCTCGATTGTATTTATCAGTTGTTGTGCTTCTTCCAGTTTACCTTCATTCAGTAACAGTTCTGCTTTCAGCATTTTTACCTCGGAGTCATACGTTTCTGTGATACTGTTTGCCACTTCTTTGGCTTTACTTAGTTTTTGAGTATCCAGATAAAGAAAGGCTTGTTCTATCAGTAAGCCAGTGTTGCCGGGGTGCAGTTGAAGTCCGTAATTAATGACTTCCTGTGCATCGTTGAATTTGCGTTCGGTGGCATACCAATCGGCAATATCAGCGAGCTGGTCGCCATCCAGGTATAGTTGTCGTTTTTCTGCTTTGGCGGCTTCGTATCTTTGGATGATTTCAGTCAGTTCTTTTTTTGCACTTGGTGAATTTTTTCTCCCCATTTTATTTTTTTCTTTTTAATTGCTGACATGGGGCTGCTACAAAGTTCTTGTTCAGCCCCATGTTTGACAAAGCCCCAGTTATTTATTGAAACGTGTCTTTTAAACCCACTGTACGGTTGAATATCAGTTTTTCCGGAGTTGAATCTTTGTCAATGTTGCGATTCGTTGGAACTGCAAATGTACGGTTGAAGGCAGGGTTCCTGCAGTTGAACTTCTCTATGTTTCACCTTACGGTTGGCATCCGGCATACCGCTACGGGTATTTGCATCGTATTCACAATAAACTTCGGTGATGATACCGTTCTCGTCTTTTTTACATCCTGTACATTTTACGATATAGGCATTTTTGAGACGCACTTCCTGTCCCGGTGTCATACGGAAATATTTCTTGGGAGCATCTTCCATAAAGTCTTCACGTTCCATCCACAGTTCACGGCTAAATTCGATCAGGTGACTTCCTGCTTCCGGATCTTCCGGATTGTTGATAGCTTCCAGTTCCTCAACCTGTCCTTCCGGGTAGTTGGTAATGATAAGTTTCACCGGATTGATAACGGCGGACACACGGATAGCACGGCTGTTCAGGTCGTCTCTTACAGAACTTTCGAGCAAAGCGATGTCATTCAGCGCGTCGTAAGTGGTATATCCGATTTTATCAATAAATTTGTGGATAGACTCGGGAGAATATCCACGGCGGCGGAAACCGCAGATTGTCGGCATACGAGGATCATCCCATCCGTTCACCAGTCCTTCTTTCACAAGTGTCAGCAAGTTACGCTTACTCATCAGTGTATAGCTAAGATTCAATTTATTGAATTCCGTTTGACGGGGACGATGGTCGTTCAGGTCTTTCCCTTCTTTCAACCAGTCGATAAAGAGATCGTAAAGCGGGCGGTGCACAACGAACTCGAGCGTACACAGGGAATGGGTAACTCCTTCGAAGAAGTCACTTTGTCCATGGGCGAAGTCGTACATCGGATAAGCTTTCCAGGTAGTACCTGTGCGGTGGTGCGGGTGTTTCACTACACGATAGATGATCGGATCGCGGAAGTGCATATTGGGATTAGCCATGTCAATCTTTGCACGGAGCACCATAGCGCCTTCTTCGATTTCGCCGCTATTCATTTTCTTAAAAAGTTCGAGGCTCTCTTCGATAGGACGGTTCCGGTAAGGGCTTTCCACACCCGGTTGGGTAGGAGTACCTTTTTGCTGTGCAATCAGTTCGGAACTCTGTTCGTCGATATATGCTTTTCCTTCCTGAATAAGGCGGATAGCGAAGTCCCATAATTGCTGGAAGTAGTCGGAAGCGTAGTATTCATTTCCCCACTGGTAGCCTAACCATTGGATATCTTCTTTGATAGCTTCTACGTATTCCACATCTTCCTTGGTAGGGTTTGTGTCGTCGAAACGAAGGTTACATACACCGCCATGTGCTTCTGCGATGCCGAAATCAAGGCAAATAGCTTTGGCATGGCCGATGTGAAGATAGCCGTTGGGTTCGGGCGGGAAGCGGGTCTGCACTTTTCCACCATTTTTACCTTCTTTCAAGTCTTTCTCTACTGCCTGTTCAATAAAGTTCAAGCTTTTCTTTTCGCCTGCTTCTTCGTTTTTAATATCTGTCATAACGGTTAATGTTATCTGTATTTAGGCTACAAAAGTAGGACATTTTTTTTATTTAACCGGAATATAACCACTCTTTTTATAATCTCCTGTCCTTCGGGTGAAAGAATAAACTGAATCAAGGGGGTGACTGCCTCTTTGTTTTTTACATTGTAATAGTAATAAAGAGGGCGCACGATCGGATATGTTTTGTTGGTGGCATTCTCTACCGTAGGGGTGGCGTAGTGGCTTCCGTCATAAGACACGGAGAGAGTCTTGATACGCGGAGATACGTAGGCCAGTCCTACATATCCGATGGCTCCTTTGGTCTGGCTGACAGACTGGATAATGGCACCGGTGGCCGGCATGGAAAGGCTGCTTGCCATGTAGTTTTTATTTTTCAGTACGCTTTCCTTGAAAAATTCGTAAGTACCGGACGATGTTTCACGCGAGTAGACTACAATTTTTCGGTTGTCTCCGCCTACCTGTTTCCAGTTGGTGATCTTTCCACGGAAAATGTCTTCCAATTGCTGGCGGGTAAGTTGTTTCACAGGATTGGAGGGATGTACCACTACGGCAAGAGCATCATAGGCTACAATGATTTCGTCTACATCCTGTCCGGCTTCCTTGATTTTCATCTTTTCGCTGAACTTGATCGGACGGGAGGCCATGGCGATGTCCGTTGTGTTATCCATTAAAGCGGAGATACCTACACCGGTTCCTCCGCCGGTCACTGTGACACGGGCGTCAGGGTGCTGGTTCATAAACCGCTCTGCTGTCTGTTGTGCGACAGGCAGTACAGTATCGCTACCTTTAATACGTTGTGCGTTGGCACCGAGCGAGAGTAGGGAAAGGGCGATTAATAAGTTTCTTCTCACTTTCATAAATTATTCTTTTTATTGCTGGTGCAAATAAAACAATTGGATATTACATTTTGTTTCATTAGGGTGGAAATAGATGTTGTAATACAAATGTAATATGATTGAAACATTTCCTTCAAACGTTAGTCACATCCTCCTTAATAAGAGATGCTTTCTTTGCATCAGAATTCTAATAGGTATGAAAAAGGTATTTGAAAAGATTATAGAAGGTGTCCTGACTTGTAGCGGTTTCGTGACGAGTATTACTATTCTGCTGATTGTACTCTTCCTTTTCACTGAAGCTTTCGGGCTGTTCAAGAGTAAAGTGATTGAAGAGGGATATGTGTTGGCGCTGAATAAAAGTAATAAGGTAAGCGTGCTGACTCCGGCGCAGATAAAGAATGTTTTCGATGAGGAGATAACGAACTGGAAAGAACTCGGCGGGGAAGATCTCCCTATCCGGGTTTTTCGTTTGGAGGATATAACGCAGTATTATACGGAAGAGGAGCTCGGACCCGCTTATGAATATGCAGGTGAGAAGATAACGGAACTAGTGGAAAAGATGCCGGGTATTGTGGCATTTGTTCCGCAGAAGTTTATTGTTCATCCTGACGCGGTGCATCTTATAGAGGATAACACGATTTCCGTAAAGGATGTATTTGCGGGTGCCGAATGGTTTCCTACGGCTACTCCGGCAGCTCAATTCGGCTTTCTGCCGTTGATTACCGGTACGTTGTGGGTAAGCCTGTTTGCCATTCTTTTTGCTTTGCCGTTCGGGCTTTCGGTTTCTATTTATATGTCCGAAGTGGCAAATCCGAAAGTGCGGAGCTGGCTGAAACCTATTATCGAACTATTGAGTGGTATTCCTTCCGTTGTTTATGGCTTTTTCGGATTAATTGTCATTGTTCCGTTGATTCAGAAATTGTTTGATCTTCCGGTGGGCGAGAGTGGATTGGCAGGAAGTATCGTACTGGCCATTATGGCATTGCCTACCATAATTACGGTGACGGAGGATGCGATGCGTAACTGTCCGCGTGCAATGCGGGAAGCGAGTCTGGCATTGGGGGCTTCTCAATGGCAGACTATATATAAGGTCGTAATTCCTTATTCTATTTCGGGGATTACTTCCGGAGTAGTGCTTGGCATCGGACGGGCTATCGGTGAAACAATGGCGGTGTTAATGGTGACGGGTAATGCTGCCGTAATTCCGACTACTATTCTCGAACCGTTGCGTACCATTCCGGCTACCATTGCGGCGGAATTGGGAGAAGCTCCTGCCGGTGGTCCGCATTATCAGGCCTTGTTTATGTTGGGCGTCGTGCTGTTCTTCATCACACTAATTATTAACTTTAGCGTGGAATACATTTCCTCTAAAGGATTAAAACGTAGTAAATAAAATGGAAATTTGTAGTAATAATAAGGCTAAACATCGTTCGCAGAAGCTGGCTTTCGGAATTTTCCGCTTGTTGAGTCTTTGTATTGTGCTGATACTCTTTGCAATTCTCGGGTTTATTATATATAAAGGCAGTGGTGCTATCAGTTGGGAGTTTATCACTTCAGCACCTACGGACGGTATGAGGGGTGGAGGTATTTGGCCGGCTATCGTAGGTACTTTTTATCTAATGGTGGGTAGTGCGTTGTTTGCTTTCCCGGTAGGTGTGATGAGTGGCATCTACATGAATGAGTATGCGCCGAAAGGAAAATTGGTACGCTTTATCCGGGTAATGACGAATAACCTGAGCGGTATTCCCTCTATTGTGTTCGGTTTGTTCGGTATGGCGCTGTTTGTCAATTATATGGGGTTTGGTGATAGTATTCTGGCGGGTTCTTTGACGTTAGGCTTACTTTGCGTACCTTTGGTGATACGTACTACGGAAGAAGCGTTGAAGGCTATTCCGGATAGTATGCGTGAAGGTAGTCGGGCATTGGGAGCAACGAAGTTGCAAACGATCTGGCATGTAATTCTGCCGATGGGAATGCCGAACATTATCACTGGGTTGATTCTGGCCTTGGGGCGTGTTTCGGGTGAAACGGCTCCTATTCTGTTTACTTGCGCCGCATACTTCCTGCCGCAGTTGCCGACCGGTATTCTTGACCAGTGTATGGCGTTGCCTTATCACTTGTATGTGATTTCCACCAGTGGAACGGATATGGAGGCGCAGTTGCCGTTGGCTTATGGCACTGCATTGGTACTGATTGTGATTATCCTACTGGTGAATCTGCTGGCTAATGCATTGAGGAAATATTTTGAAAAAAGAGTAAAGACGAATTAAATAATATATGGATACAGTAAAAATAGATGCGCGTGATGTGAACTTTTGGTATGGAGATTTTCATGCATTGAAGGGTATCAGTATGCAGATTGAGGAAAAGTCGGTTGTCGCTTTTATCGGACCGTCCGGTTGTGGTAAATCTACCTTCCTCCGGCTTTTCAATCGGATGAATGATTTGATTCCTGCTACCCGTCTGGAGGGAGAAATCCGTATCGACGGACATAATATCTATGCGAAAGGCGTGGAAGTGGACGAACTCGCAAGAATGTGGGAATGGTGTTCCAGCGTCCCAATCCTTTCCCGAAAAGCATATTCGAGAATGTGGCTTATGGACTTCGTGTGAACGGAATAAAAGATAATGCTTTCATTCGTCAGCGTGTGGAGGAAACATTGAAAGGAGCGGCTCTTTGGGATGAGGTGAAAGATAAGCTGAAAGAATCGGCTTATGCATTGTCCGGCGGACAGCAGCAGCGTCTTTGTATCGCTCGTGCGATGGCTGTCTCTCCCTCAGTATTGCTGATGGATGAACCTGCGTCTGCGCTCGACCCTATTTCTACGGCTAAAGTGGAAGAATTGATTCACGAACTGAAGAAGGACTATACGATTGTGATCGTTACGCATAATATGCAGCAGGCAGCTCGTGTAAGTGATAAGACCGCGTTCTTTTATATGGGTGAAATGGTGGAATTTGACAATACGAAGAAGATTTTCACGAATCCGGAGAAAGAGGCTACGCAGAATTATATTACAGGACGTTTCGGATAGTTTGTACCGGAATGGCGGGGATAAATAGGAATATTAACACTTATATATAATAGACTATGGTAAAGTTTATAGAATCGGAACTCATCCTATTGAAGAAGGAAATTGATGAAATGTGGACCTTGGTGTACAACCAGCTTGACCGTGCCGGAGAGGCTGTGTTGACACTTGACAAGGAGTTGGCTCAACAGGTGATGGTTCGCGAGCGCCGGGTGAATGCTTTTGAATTGAAGATAGATAGTGATGTGGAAGATATTATCGCATTGTATAATCCGGTAGCGATTGATCTTCGTTTTGTGTTGGCTATGTTGAAGATTAATACGAATCTGGAACGCTTGGGTGACTTTGCGGAAGGGATTGCCCGTTTCGTGATACGTTGCAAAGAACCGGTGCTTGACGCTGAGTTAATGACGCGTCTGCGTTTGGGTGAGATGCATGCTGAGGTACTTTCAATGTTGGAACTGGCAAAACGTGCCTTGCATGAGGAGAGTATTGAAATGGCAACTACCGTATTCGGCAAAGATAATCTGCTGGACGAAATCAACGCACAGGCAACGGGAATCCTTGCCGATTATATCATTGAACATCCTGAAACAGTACATACGTGTGTGGATTTGGTGAGCGTTTTCCGTAAATTGGAACGTTCCGGCGACCATATTACCAATATTGCCGAAGAGATTGTTTTCTTCATTGACGCCAAGGTATTAAAGCATAGCGGAAAGATAGACGAGAACTATCCGAATAGATAATTTTTTGCAGGTTTTTAAACAGAAATTAGGGCTCCTTAAAAAATTATCCTATATTTGTCTCCTGTAACGGACAAGTTACAGGAGATTTTGCTTCAAATGATAATAAATCCAAAGAAATTTCAAAAAGATGTTATATGACATGTTTTATAATTTGGAGAGTATCGGTAAAACCGCCTATATTTGCACCGTTATCCTGAAAACAATCTTTTTACCTTAAAAAAAAACTAATACCTATTGAAAACTGAAAAATGGAGCTTTGTGAAAAGCCCCATTTTTTTTTGCTCTTATTTTCTTTCCTGCCGGCTTATTTGTATCTTTGAACCCTATATAAAAAGAGTATTTCAAATCGTAAAATCGTAAATTATGTTTTCCGGAATCGTAGAAGAATATGCTACCTTGTAGCACTGGTGAAAGACCAGGAGAATATACACTTTACATTTAAGTGTTCGTTTGTGAATGAGTTGAAAATCGACCAGAGTATTTCTCACAATGGTGTCTGCCTGACGGTAGTGACTCTGACGGATGATACGTATACGGTGACTGCCATGAAAGAAACGTTGGAGCGTTCTAATCTCGGTTTGTTGAAAGTAGGGGATAAGGTGAACGTTGAACGTAGCATGATGATGAACGGCCGGTTGGACGGACATATCGTTCAGGGACATGTAGACCAGACTGCAACCTGTATTGATATCAAGGATGCAGAAGGAAGCTGGTACTTTACATTCCGATATGCGTTTGATAAAGAAATGGCAAAGCGCGGATATATTACTGTTGATAAGGGTTCGGTGACTGTGAACGGTGTTAGCCTGACGGTATGTAATCCGACGGATGATACTTTCCAGGTGGCTATCATTCCTTATACTTATGAATATACCAATTTCCATACGTTTACAATCGGCAGTGTGGTGAATATCGAGTTTGATATAATCGGCAAGTATATCAGCCGGATGATTCAATACAAATAATATGGAATATACAGACTTTCTGCAATTGGTACTTTCCCGGCAGAGTGACCGGGCGTATGATAAAGAACGTTCGGTAGAAGCGGAGAAGTTGGAGAGGATTTTAGAGGCGGGTCGTTTGGCTCCTTCTGCCTGTAATGCACAGCCTTGGAAGTTCGTGGTGATAACTGACCGTGAATTGGCTTTAAAAGTGGGTAAGGCTGCTGCAGGACTTGGAATGAATAAATTTGCTAAGGATGCTCCAGTACATATCCTGATTGTAGAAGAGTCCGCCAATATCACTTCTCTACTTGGAGGAAAAGTGAAGGATAAGCATTTCCCGCTGATTGATATTGGAATTGCTGCTGCTCATATCACACTGGCTGCTGAAAGTGAAGGACTGGGATCGTGTATTTTGGGCTGGTTTGATGAAAAGGAGATAAAGCGCTTGACCGGCATCCCTGCTTCCAAACGTCTGTTACTGGATATTGCGATCGGATATCCGATAAAGGAGAAGCGGAAGAAGATGAGAAAGCCGCAGGAAAAAGTGGTTTCTTATAATCGTTACTGATTCTAAAAGAATAAATATTTCCAACTTGTAGAATAGCTATATAACAGAAGGCATCGTTGGTTTTAAAGGAACGACTTCTTTCTTTAAAACCAAAATGAATGTATTAGGTCGCTGATAGATAGTTTAATATAAAAGCCCCATATTCGGGGCTTTTATATTAATATACTTATTTCTTTTTTGACAACTCTTTCAGTAGATGATCTACTGCTGCTTTCAGTTGAGCATCTTCTCCTTTCAGGCTGGCTCCCGGTTCGTTGTAGACCAGAATGTCTGGTTGTAAAGTTTGATTTTCGAGATATTTTCCTTGCATATCCATACATCCTACCTGTGGGATACCGAATACGATAGATGGGTCAATCTGTCGTTCCCACCATACAGCAGTCATGGTTCCTGCAACGGGAGTACCAATCAATTTTCCGATGCCTAATGTCTTATATACGTATGGAGTACCGTGAGCATTACTGTAATTGTCTTCACAAGCTAACATACATGAAGGCTTCAGCCATTTGTTGAATGGGTCGCTTCCGATATATTGTCCACGTGGAACGAAACGCTGGTATTCTTTTCCGCTCAGAAGGGTAACGACGTCATCGTGCAGCCAACCGCCGCCATTATGACGGGTATCTACTATGACAGCTTCTTTGTTGCGGTAACGTCCCAGTAACTCGGAGTACATTTTACGGAAGCTCGGACTATCCATTCCTTTTATATGTACGTAGGCAATACGACCGCCAGATAACTCCTCTACTTTCTGTGCGCAACGTTTCACCCAACGTTTGTAGAGCAATTCACTTTGTGCCCCATAGCTGATAGCTTTCACAGTTTCTTCAAAACGCTTTTTGGTGGCCGGGTCATATACGGTAAGTATTACTTTGCGTCCTACCTTGCCTTCAAACAATGGGAAGTAATCAGCATTGGCTTCAATCGTTTTTTCCGTCTACTTTTTCGATGATACATCCTGCTTTCACATCAGTTTTCTTTTGAGTGAAAGGACTCTGATCCAGAATTTCTTTGATTTTCAGTCCTGTACCACTATATGATTCATCATAGAAGACGCCCAATGTAGCGGTAGATAATGCACTGCCTCCACCTGCATAACGGGCTCCCGTATGTGAGGCATTCAGTTCTCCGAGCAGTTCGCTCAGCATTTCAGCAAAGTCATAATTATTATTGATATGTGGCAGGAAGCGTTGGTAAGCTTCTTTATATCCTTTCCAGTCGGTTCCTTGAAGGTCTGCGACATAGAATTTATCATTTACCTGTTGGTAGACATGGTCGAAGATATATGCGCGTTCGCCATAAGGACGATAATCGAAGAAGGCTTCAAATTCAATCGGAGTGACTTTGCTGCCGGTGATTTCGATTTTCTTTAGTTGGCTTCTTGTGCACATAAAGATGTTCTTACCTTCTTTATCGGGGATCAATGCACCTCCACCGACTCCTTTGAGCAATATTTTGGTGGTATTTTCTTTTAATTTATGTTCCCACAAATCATAGTCACCTTCGAAAGCTGCCAGATAATAGAGTACATCGCCTTTCGGAGTCAGTACTGCGTCACTAAGACGGGAAGAATTGACTGTCAGGCGGACAATGCGATCGAAACGATTTTCGAGGTCGAAGGTCAGCGGCTTGACTTCTTCTTTTTTCTTGTCTTCTTCTTTCTTGGTATCTTTTGTTTTAGCGTCTTTCTTATCTTTCTTCTTTTCAGCTTTCTCTTTCTCCTCTTTTTCCTTCTTGGCCTTTTCTTCTTTCTCTGTTTTTTCAGCCTCTTCAAGTAGGGCGAGGTCCTCTTTGCTCATGGTGAAACGGTTGTATGCATCTACATCGAAGAACATGATATAGGTATCGCTTTCGCTTCCCCAGCTACCGTGACTACGGTATCCGGAACGGTCACTGTTCCATATCATGGCTTTTCCACCCAATACCCATTTGGCATTGGTGTCGCTGTATCCGCTTTCGGTAAGGTTCACCATTTCTCCTTTTCCGTCAGCTTTCAACAGTACCACATCTTTATTATTCCAGCCGCCTATACCAATAAAATCAGAGAGAATCCATTTACTGTCGGGACTCCATTGGAACCATTGGTCACCGTCTGCATAAGAATACTGGTATTTGGCATCCATAACAGTACGTACAGCTTTGCTTTTCAGATTGATAACACGAATAGCCGTACGGTTTTCAAGGAAAGCAATCTCCTTTCCGTCAGGGCTATACTGTGGTTGGAAAGAAGCGACGTTAGATTTAGTCAAGCGTTCTTCTTTCAATTCGGTGGCATAAGTGAACTGCTTTTCTTCTTTACGTACGATCGTTGATGTGTAAAGTTGCCAAAGTCCGTTACGTTCCGATGAGTAAACTAAAGTACGTCCGTCGGGGGCAAAACTGATGTCACGTTCCTGGTCGGGAGTATTCGTAATTTGCTTCGTTGTTTTGTAGTCGATAGAAGTGACGTATACATCACCGCGCATGATAAATGCCACTTCCTTACCCTTAGGAGAAACGGCAATGTCAGTTGCGCCGTACGATCTGATCTGGCGGATGATGTCTTTGTCTATCTTATCCGACAGGATAGTGATATTTACTTTTTGTGGCTGTCCGCCCGGAACAAGCGTGTAAATCTCGCCATTATAGCCGTAGCATAATTTACCTTCGCTTGCCATACTCAGAAAGCGTACCGGATGTTTGGTGTGGAAAGTGATTTGCTTGGAAGTATTTGCTCCGGGGGTACGTTGGAAGATGTTGAACGAACCTTTTTCTTCACTCAAATAATAGAATGACTTACCGTCGGGAGCCCATACCGGTTCACGGTCTTCACCTCCGAAAGTGGTTTGCTTCTGGTATACGGGCGTCTTTCCGGGAGTATAGCTCCAGATGTCACGGGCGATAGGGGATACCTGATGTTTACGCCAGTAGTCTTCATATCCTTTTTTATCCTGATAAAGCATAATTCCTTCCTTATTAATAGAGATACACTCCATAGGCATGGATGAAAACATGGTGGGACGTCCTCCTGTAACGGCCACTTCGTATATCTGCTGGAATTGTCCCGAGGGAAATCCGGCATCCTCGGCAGAAGGGGCGATATTAGCTGTGAACAGGATATGCTTGTCGTCTTTATAAGCGACAGGCTTTTTTCGCTGCCGGAATGAGTGGTCAATCGTTGGGGGACTCCTCCCTCTTTGGCGACAACGAAAACATCAAGACTCCCCATGCGGTCGGATGCAAAAGCTATCTGCTTTCCGTCGGGACTCCATACCGGAGTGGTGTCAAAAGCCGGATTCGTGGTGATTTGGGTGGCACGTCCGCCGGTTGACGGTACTGTAAATGTCTCCCTTGTAGGTGAATGCAATGGTTGTTCCGTCCGGAGAAAGAGCGCAATAGCGCATCCATAGTGGAACTTCTTGTGCCGCAATTGTTCCTGCAAAGCAGAGAACAAATGCACTTAGTAGTAGTTTCTTCATTTTTCTTTATTATAATTGTGTTAATTCATTTCTAAAGGTCTACGGGGCGCTATTTATAAATCTTTGAGTAGTACTTTACTTGCCTTTTTTATAGTATTCTTCTCTCGATTCTGTCAGCACCTTCCATTCATCGCTAAATTCTTCGTCTTTATCAATCTTGAAATTCTCGGAACCGTATGTGTCCAAACGATCAAGCAAAATTGCTACATTTAATTGGTTGATATCCATAGAAGGCTGATAACCGATATCTTCACTTTTTTGGTCGGTTACTACCTCATGTATCAGGTCTATTTCCTGTAATTGATAAAGTACTTGGTTCGTCAGCCGGATGGGTATCTGATGTTCTTCCGATATTTCTGCCGCCGTATAAGGAGGATCGTTCTTTTCGAACCGTTTGGCGATGAGTGACATAATCAGGATGGAGATAAAATCCCGGTAACGCCTGCTGATATTACGTGTGTCCTGGTCGAAGCTAAAACTGCGGATGTTCTGTCCCGCGTATGCCAGTTCAGCACCGAACAGGCAGATAGTCCAGGAAATCTGTAACCAGAGCAGGAATAGAGGAAGTGCGGCAAAGCTACCGTAGATAGCATTGTATTTTGATACCCATAACTGGCTGTTGATATACAGGAACTGGAAAGCCTGATAAGCAGACCCTGCCAGAATACCTGCAATGAGAGCGTGTTTGAATTTTACTTTCGTGTTCGGCATGAAGATATACAGCCCGGTGAACATCAGCCATGTCAGGACGAAGGGATAAGCCGTATCATGAATTTCATAACAGGAGCAAGCAGGACGAAATCATCCATCTGCTTGAGAATGGTACTCATAAACAGAGAAAGTCCTCCGGATACCACGATTAGAATCGGCATCAGCAGGAACATAGAAAAGTAGTCCGTAATCTTGCGATACATGGACCGTGCTTTCTTTCACTTCCCAAATACGGTTGAAGGTGATTTCAATATTGCTGACCAGATTGATGACCGTCCATAACAACATCACTAAACCTACTCCGATGAAAACACCTCCTTTGGTTTGTGAGAGATAGGAATTGACAAAAGAGAGAATGGCTTCTGTCGTTTCTATATTTCCTCCGAAGCCGTTGCGGAACTGATGTTCCATTAGGTTGTCGAACCCGAAACCGCGTGCCACGGCAAATAAGGATGGCAAGTATCGGTACAATGGCGAGCAATGTGCTATATGTCAGTGCGGAAGCTTTGTTTGCCATCCGGTCTTTAGTGAATCGGTTGATGCAGAGATAGATGGTTTTTATAATATTGTAGAGCGAGAACTTGGTTCGGGTCACTTCATCTTCCGTAATGCGCCAGATGTCATACGTAAGAAACTTCCATATATCGGTGATTTTCTTCTTCATGGCTCAGGATTTTAAAAAGAAAAAGCAGTCAGCCTATAAGCCGAGTTCTGTACCTTATATAAATAAGGTGCCTGTCATTTATCTGAGTGGCGTGTCACCACGACACTTTAGCGGTCTACCCTCCGACATGGAGCGAGCAACTCTCATAACGCCGGTTTACATGACCTTACAACTCCTAAGACGTACAGCCCGACATGTCACCATGCGGCTGGTGGGCTCTTACTCCACCTTCTCACCCTTACCTCTCCCCGAAAGGAGCGGCGGTTATTTTCTTCTACGTTACTCTACCCTCGCGGACAGCTTTCTGTTAGGAAGTAGGATGCTCTATGTTGCCCGGACTTTCCTCCTGCACCGAGTGCACGCGACAGACCGGCCAACTGCTTTAGACTGCAAAAATACGTCATTTATTTTGTTTTAGCCAAAGAAAGTGTCACAAATAGAAATAATTTCTACCTTTGCTATCATTAAATCATGGTTCGATGAAGAAAATTATCCTTTTTTTCTGCTGCTTTCTGGCAGTTGTGTCAGTTACCCTGAATGCTCAGGAGATACGTCCTATGCCTGCTGATTCGGCTTATGGAGTAGTACATATTTCTGTCTGTAATTTACGTGACGAGGGGAAGTTTACCTCCGGTATGAGTACACAAGCATTGTTAGGAATGCCGGTTAAAGTTCTGCAATATACGGGTTGGTACGAGATACAAACACCGGATGATTATACCGGATGGGTGCACCGGATGGTTATTACCCCCATGTCGAAGGAAAGATATAATGAATGGAACCGTGCCGAAAAGATTGTGGTTACTGCCCATTATGGATTCACTTATGAGAAGCCGGATGAGAAATCGCAAACCGTATCTGACGTAGTGGCAGGAAACCGCTTGAAGTGGGAAGGAAGCAAAGGGCATTTTTATAAAGTCTCTTATCCGGACGGTCGGCAAGCATATATTTCCAAATCGATCTCACAGCCGGAGACAAAATGGAGAGCTTCTCTGAAACAGGATGTGGAGAGTATTATCGAAACTGCATATACTATGATAGGCATTCCCTATCTGTGGGCCGGTACTTCTTCCAAAGGAGTAGATTGCAGCGGTCTGGTTCGTACGGTGCTGTTCATGCATGATATTATTATTCCCAGGGATGCATCGCAACAGGCTTATGTAGGAGAACGCATCGAGATTACTTCCGATTTTGCTAATGTGCAACGGGGAGATTTGGTGTTTTTCGGTCGGAAAGCTTTTTCCGGACGGAAAGAAGGTATCTCTCATGTCGGTATCTATTTAGGAAATAAACAGTTTATCCATGCTCTTGGCGATGTGCATATCAGTAGCTTTGAACCGGCAGATAAGAACTATGATGAATTTAATACGGGGCGTTTGCTTTTTGCAGTCCGCTTTCTGCCATATATAAATAAGGAGAAAGGGATGAATACTACGGAACATAATCCTCACTACCTTCTACAATAACCTCTTTATTTTATTGTCTTATCACACTTATAACTTTGAAAACATGCAAAACAGAAGAGATTTCTTGAAAACGGCGGCTTTTGCAGCTTTAGGTTCCGGGCTAGTGGTTCGCCAGGCATTGGCCGGGGAATTATCACCTTCTAACCTTATATATAAATAAACTCGGCTTGGGCGGGAAGATGAAAATGAAGTTTTTCCCTTATGAGTTGAAATTAAGACATGTATTTACTGTGGCCACCTATTCGCGTACTACAACTCCCGATGTACAGGTGGAAATAGAATATGAAGGGATCACCGGATACGGAGAGGCTTCTATGCCTCCTTATTTAGGTGAAACAGTGGAGTCTGTCATGAATTTCCTCAGGAAGGTGAACTTGGAGCAGTTTTCTGATCCTTTTCAGTTAGATGACATTTTGTCATACGTTGACAGTCTCTCGCCGAAAGATACTGCAGCTAAAGCAGCAGTGGATATTGCTCTTCATGATTTAGTGGGAAAACTGCTGGGTGCTCCGTGGTATAAGATATGGGGATTGAATAAGGAAAAGACGCCTTCTACCACTTTTACTATTGGCATTGATACTCCGGATGTGGTGCGTGCGAAAACAAAAGAATGTGCCGGGCGGTTTAATATATTAAAGGTGAAACTGGGACGGGACAATGATAAGGAGATGATTGAAACCATTCGTTCGGTAACAGACCTTCCGATAGCGATAGATGCCAATCAAGGATGGAAAGACCGTCAATACGCGCTCGATATGATTCATTGGCTGAAAGAAAAAGGGATTGTGATGATAGAGCAGCCTATGCCGAAAGAGCAGTTGGATGACATTGCGTGGATAACCCAGCAGAGTCCGTTGCCGATATTTGCCGATGAGTCTTTGCAGCGTTTGGGAGATGTGGCAGCATTGAAAGGTGCTTTTACGGGAATTAATATCAAGTTGATGAAATGTACCGGTATGCGTGAAGCATGGAAAATGGTGACATTGGCGCATGCACTCGGAATGCGTGTTATGGTAGGCTGTATGACAGAGACTTCCTGTGCTATATCTGCCGCTTCGCAATTCTCGCCACTCGTTGATTTTGCCGACCTGGATGGCAACCTGCTTATCTCCAACGACCGCTTTAAAGGAGTGGAAGTAGTGCGAGGAAAAATCACCCTGAATGATTTGCCCGGAATCGGTGTCATGAAAATCTGACTTTACTGAATGAATGTCAGAGTGTTAAAGCCATCTGACATACAACGAATGTAAATTTGTCAGGTGTTGTCGTTAACCGCTGTTAAGCTCTAAATATTCTCTGTTAAAAGAGGACAAAAAAGTGTGACAAGTAGAATAAGTGAACGATATTTGTTATTATTTTAACGTCGTAAAAGTTAAAACAATGTCGAATATTAACAATTTAAAGAATTATAAATCATGAAACAGACAACAAAGAACATTCTGGGAGTAGGAGCAATCATTCTTCTTAGCTCAGGAGTTGCAGGATTGACAACTTACAAATTGTTGCAATCTAACGAATCTGCTAAAGAGACATCTTTTAATGAGATGTTCAAGCAGAATCCCAATGTCAAATTGGCTGCTTTTGACGCGGTAAACGCTCAACCTGTCGATTTGACTCAAGCTGCGGAAAATTCGCTTCATGCTGTCGTACATATAAGGTCTACTCAAGAAGCTAAAACAAGAACTGTTCAGCAAGCGCCGGACATCTTCGATTTCTTTTTTGGTGATGGACGCGGACAGCAACGTCAGGTGCAAACTCAGCCCCGTGTAGGATTCGGTTCGGGGGTGATTATTTCTAAAGACGGATATATCGTAACGAATAATCACGTGATTGAAGGTGCGGATGAAATCAGTGTGAAACTGAATGATAACCGTGAGTTTAAGGGACGCGTGATTGGTACTGACCCTAGCACCGACCTTGCACTGGTGAAAATTGAAGGTGATGATTTCCCGACTATTCCGGTGGGAGATTCCGAAGCGTTGAAAGTAGGAGAGTGGGTATTGGCGGTAGGTAACCCGTTCAATCTGAATTCTACTGTAACTGCCGGTATCGTAAGTGCAAAAGCCCGTTCTCTGGGAGTATATAATGGTGGTATAGAATCATTCATCCAGACGGATGCTGCCATCAACCAAGGTAATAGTGGTGGTGCACTGGTGAATGCGAAAGGCGAATTGGTAGGTATCAACTCCGTACTTTCTTCTCCCACAGGTGCATATGCAGGATATGGTTTTGCTATCCCGACCAGCATTATGACGAAGGTAATTGCCGACTTGAAACAATACGGAACAGTACAACGTGCATTGCTCGGTATTCGTGGTGGCTCTATCGGTAGCAGTCTGATGGACGACCGTCAACCGATTGACAACTCCGGTAAGACATTGGCAGATAAAGCTAAAGAACTGGGTGTAGTAGAAGGAGTATGGGTTTCCGAAATCGTAGAGAATGGTTCTGCTGCCGGAGCTGACATCAAAGTAGACGACGTAATTATCGGTGTGGATAATAAGAAAGTATCCAATATGGCTGACTTGCAGGAAGCACTTGCTAAACATCGTCCGGGTGATAAGGTGAAAGTAAAACTGATGCGCGATAAGAAGGAAAAGACCGTTGAAGTAACGTTGAAAGAACGAGCAAGGTACTACCAAGATCGTGAAAGATGCAGGCATGGAAATCCTGGGAGCTGCTTTCAAAGAATTGCCGGATGATTTGAAGAAACAATTGAATCTGGGTTACGGTCTGCAAGTGACGGGAGTTTCCTCCGGTAAGATGTCAGATGCAGGAGTTCGCAAAGGCTTCATCATCCTGAAAGCTAACGACCAGCCGATGCGTAAAGTCAGCGATCTGGAAGAAGTAATGAAAGCTGCTGTTAAGTCTCCGAACCAGGTATTGTTCTTGACCGGTGTCTTCCCGTCAGGCAAACGTGGATACTTCGCCGTCGATTTGACTCAGGAATAAGGTGTAAAATAAGGTAAGAAGATTACAGGATAAGCTAATGAAATAGAAAAAGGATGCCGCCAATCAACTTGTCGGCATCTCTTTTTGTTTTATTAGTTGAAAAATATAGTGTAAAAGTTACTTAATTTTGTATGTTAACAAATTATTTGTCGTAACTTTGCACTCCAAATCTGTTTTTAAAGAATGAGACAACTAAAGATTACCAAAAGTATCACTAACAGAGAGAGCGCTTCTCTTGATAAGTATTTGCAGGAAATCGGCCGTGAAGACCTGATTACTGTCGAGGAAGAAGTGGAACTCGCTCAGCGCATTCGTAAGGGTGACCGTGTAGCATTGGAAAAATTGACACGTGCCAATCTTCGTTTCGTCGTATCTGTGGCCAAACAGTACCAGAACCAGGGTTTGAGTTTGCCAGACTTGATTAATGAAGGCAATTTAGGACTGATTAAGGCTGCCGAAAAGTTTGATGAAACACGTGGATTTAAGTTCATTAGCTACGCTGTATGGTGGATTCGCCAGTCTATTCTGCAAGCATTGGCAGAGCAGTCGCGTATTGTTCGTCTCCCGTTGAATCAGGTAGGTTCGCTGAATAAGATCAGCAAAGCCTTCTCGAAGTTTGAACAGGAAAACGAGCGGCGTCCGTCTCCCGAGGAGTTGGCAGACGAACTGGAAATTCCGGTTGATAAAATCTCTGATACGCTGAAGGGAAAGTTATGGAATAATCTTTGGATCTCACGGTTCGGGATGGTTGCCCACTATTACCGGCACCCGTTCTATAGGACAAGATGGCGGGCGGTATTCCAGTGACACAGCGTTGATACCGGAATTGGCGGAAGTGTTGCGTACGGTAAATCCTCAAAAGTTTGATTTTGTCTTGTTTGATGCGTGTATGATGGGGTGTGCCGAGGTGTATTATGAGCTGAAGGATGCTGCCAGATACTGTATCGCTTCTGTATTTGATATACCGGCAGCCGGATTTCCTTATGCAAGTGTGATGCCTTATTTGTATGAAAATGCGATCAAGGATTATTTGGGGCCAATCTGTAAAGATTATATAGATTATTATAACTA
>VOFI01003427.1_pt1 | contig 47955 bp, 48 predicted proteins | sample 5384131 | NCBI WGS metagenome assembly VOFI01 (sample SAMN12384728, study PRJNA508395) | human gut metagenome | isolation source: healthy gut H | host: Homo sapiens
CAGCCTGATCCATTTCTTCGGCGTTGTAGGCGATGGTGGAGATACGCTGGATGTGGCCTCGAGTTGATATTATGGGCACTGAGAAAGTAACCGCTTCCGGATTCCTAAAGGAAACCGTGATACCCATTCATCACAAGGTCTTGCTTCCGGATAGAGGGTGTCCATGACTTCAATCAATGTTGTGGATTGTTCAACCTGCGGATACAGGATCGGGATGGTACGGGTGCCGTTGGTTGTTTTTAGGGGTGTTGATGTGAAAAACCTGCTTTTCCCCATCAATCACACGGTAAATCAAATTATGATTGACAGAGATGGTGTTGTTCTCCAGATCCACATCATTTTTAGTTAAACCAGTACATTCCGCAACACATTCCCAAATACCGAGCAGCACGACCATGACCAAGGCAGCCAGTGGCTATACATCGGTGACTTTGAAAATGAAACGAAAGAAAGTTCTTCTGCTGTGTCATAGTCAGCGCGATTCTTTTTCTTCGGGGTGCCCCGGCCCCCTGTTTTGAGAGAGCGATAGACGCCCTTGCTGGGATTTTTTTTTCGGATGTAATCATCATCGACCGCCAATTCCAGCGTGGGATGGATCAGGTTATTGATGCTCAGAGAATTGATTGCAAAGCCTTTTTTTCAAAAAGCTTCGTGTAAAAGGTCAGGATGTCGCTCTTTCGGATATTAGGCAGAGGGATGTTAGCAAACGGCTCGTCCTTCACATAGTTGTTCCAAAGATATTCGTAATTCGCCCGTGTAGAAGCCTTTAACTGAATTTTCGTATCCATGAGGACTTTGAACATATCATTTAGGGGTAATTTTCATAGCCTCCTGGGTACGAATACCGATCGCTGTCACGGTTGAGCACTTTTTTGGCTTTGCCAAGGTCAAAATCATGGTGCTTTTTCTTTGCCCAGATTTATAGACAAACATATGGCACGCATCTGAGCGTGGGCTCTCCTGGCCGCAGGTTACGGCCTTTGTTGTCTTTTTCCTAACTTTTGGCATAGGCGGCTGATACCCCCGATGTTTTTGTTGCTGCGCCCGGATGGGCAGGGGCGCTGTTAGCATGAGATCTCGGTATTCCTTTACTCGCTGAACGCTCAAAGGACACGAATTCATGGTGGATACAGATCTTGTATCTGTACGGCAAGGCTCAAAGCCCTGCATTGCACACGCAGTTAAGATTGTATTTGTGCCAGTAGTATTGCTGTGCCCATTTCGGGCCAGTATATTACTGGCTTTTTTATTTTTCGGGGGTTTCCCCATCAGCGAGGATGACATTGGTTCATAGGCAACTATGGACAACAGGCGTTTTGCCCTTTGTCATGCTCGCTTTTTTGTCGCCCAAATGCCGGAAACGGCTTTGAGGATATATCAAACTACAGAAAGGCAGGTAACACGCATGAATGTAAAAAAGCGAAGGCAGGAGCCTATGGCAAAAAAGGAAATGGCCTTTGGAGAACTGGCAGCATCAGAAGGTGCCCAAATCCAGCCAAGTCCATAGTCCAATGATTCGAGTACACGCTATTCCCCGCCGCACACGGAGGGGGTGCTAAAGATGCCGGCGAGCAATGTGGCCGCCGAAAAGCGAAGTCAACCCCAAATTTTGGTGGAAACGGCGGGCCTGTCCGAAGAGGAATGGCTTGCATACCGCCGGAAAGGGATTGGCGGCAGTGATGTGGCGGCTCTGCTGGGAATTTCACCCTGGCGGACGGCAAGAGACCTCTACTTTGACAAGTTGAATATTGTAGCAGTCGAAGATAATGAGGACAACTGGGTTGCTCTGGAAATGGGGCACCTGTTGGAGTCGTTGGTGGCGAAGATATTCCAACACCGCACAGGGTACAAGGTCTATCAGATCAAAAAAATGTTCCAGCACCCACAGTATTCGTGGATGCTGGCCGATGTGGACTATTTTGTGGAATTGCCGGATGGCAGTACCGCAATTCTGGAGATTAAAACGACAAATTATAACGCAAGGGATAACTGGTGGCTAAACGGTGAAGAAACCGTTCCCGTCTATTATGAAACCCAAGGGCGGCACTATATGGCTGTCATGAATGTGGATCGCTGCTTCTTCTGCTGCCTGTATGGCAACAACGAGGAAGAAACCATTATTCGTGAAATCCGGCGGGATGAGTCCTATGAGGAGGAGATGATTTTCCTGGAGCAGTATTTCTGGGAAAACCATGTTCTTACCAGGACGCCGCCGCCCTATACCGAAGATGGTGATCTGGTGCTTGAAAGCGTGCGCCGGCATACGGGCTCCGCGGATCAGGACGCTCCCGTTGTAACGCTTGATTTGAGCCTGACAGCCAAATTGATGCGCTATCTCCAGCTCCAAGAGCAGAAGAAACTCACGGAAGCAGGCAGCAAAGAGATCGAGGCGGATATGAAGCGGCTGAAGGCGGCGCTGGTCGCGGAAATGGGCAAGAGCTGCAAGGCCGTTTGCCAACAGGATGGGGTGAACTATATTGTCACCTACAATCAGTGAGAAAGCCCGGCATTGACAAAGACAATCTGATACGGCTGAAGCTGGACCACCCTGATATTTACGAGCAGTATGTAACCGTTTCAGAATCCCGAAGGTTCAGTGTGAAAATTGATACCAAGGCGGCATGAGAAAGGAGGAAAATGATTTGATCCATAGAGGAACTTATGATGGGACAATTTACCATAATCCTGCAAATAAGTTCTGCATCATCAGTGTAAAAACTGCGGACAAGGATGTACCCCAAGAAGCCAGGTCTATCCGCCGACGCAAGGATCATCTGATTCGGTTTGTGGCAACCGGCTACGAACTGCCCCGCACAGATGCGGTAGAACTGGAACTGGATGGCGAAAGGAAAAAAGGAAAGTATGGGATGCAGCTTCAGGTGGAGCAGTGGCATGAAATTGTCCCTCAAACCAAGAGTGGAGTGGAAGGCTATCTGGCCTCTGGCCTTATCAAAGGCATTGGGCCGGCGCTCGCCAAACAGAACGTATCACGCTTCGGCGTGGAGACACTGGACATTCTGCAAAATCGCCCGGAGCGGCTGCTGGAGATCAAGGGCATCACGGAGAACAAGCTGGAGGCCATCAAGACCTCATATGCAGAGAGCCGGATGCTGCAAGACCTGATGACGCTGCTCTCCCCGTTCAAGATTACACCGAAAACAGCGCAGAAGATTTATCAGTTTTTCGGCCCGGCCAGCGTGGACATTTTGAAAAAGAGTCCGTTTGAGCTTTGCCAAATATCCGGTTTTGGCTTTTTAAGGGTGGATGCCATCGTTCAGAAAAACGGAGGCGACCTGCGCGCCCCTATGCGAATCAAAGGCGCCTTGTTCTGGGCGTTGGAGGATAGCAAGGGGAAAAACGGACATTTGTTTTTGACCAGTGAGGCTTTACAAAAAGAGGCGCTCCAATTACTCAACGCTAAAATCCCTATTCCTTCGCTTCGGCTCCATGCACAAGAGGTCAGCGATGTCCTCGAAGATATGATCCTGCATGGAGAGGTCGTATCCGTCAAAGGAGACATTTATCTTCCCCGTGTGTTTGCACAAGAGGATGAAACCGCCCGCCGGATTGCGATGCGTGTGGTGGAGCCTCCTGCTCCGGAGAAGATCGAACAAATTTTGGAGCAGGTCAAACGAGAAATTGGATTGGCGCTGTCCTCAAAACAGGAAGCGGCTGTGTATGCAGCCTATCGCCACAATCTTTCCATCATCACAGGCTCCCCGGGCACCGGCAAGACAACCGTGCTGAAAACAATTTTGGAGGTCTACCGCCGCCTGCATCCCCAAGGAGAGATCGCCTTGATGGCGCCGACAGGCAGAGCCAGCCGGCGTATGGCGGAAAGTACCGGGGTTGATAAGGCCAAGACGCTGCACAGCATTTTGGGGCTCGCCAGCGAGGAAGATGAAATAAAACGCAACAACACCCAAGAGCCGCTTTCGGCCGATTTGATCATTGTGGACGAGTTTTCCATGGTGGACATGTGGCTGGCAAATAAATTTTTCTCACGCATCAAAGGTGGAGCACGGGTCATTCTTGTCGGAGACCCGGATCAGCTTCCCAGTGTAGGCGCCGGGAATGTGTTCCGTGAACTGATTGACTGCGGCCTTATCACCGTGACGGTGCTGGATCAGATTTTCCGTCAGTCCAAGGACAGCCTGATTGCCTACAACGCCAAATTCATTAACGAAGGCAACACCAAGCTGTACTACGGCCAGGATTTCGTTTTCATGGCAAGCAACAATCAGGCGGAAGCCGCTGAACGAATTGTTGCCCGCTACTGCCGGGAGATCGAGGAAAGTGGGATTGACCGGGTGCAGATTCTGTCGCCTTTCCGCTCGGACGGCGCGGCCTCTGCGGAACAGCTCAACGAAGCGATCCGCGAAGTGGTCAACCCGTTTCGTTCCGCCGAGGAAGAAATCAAAATCGGCGTCAAGGTATTCCGGGTAAACGACCGGATCATGCAGACCAAAAACACTGCCAAGGTATCCAATGGCGACCTGGGATTCATCCGCTATATCAAAAATGATGAAGATGGAACTCGCGTTGGACTTGACTTCGGTGTGGGCCGTGAGTTGGAGTACGGCATAGAGGATATGGTCAATCTGGACCTCGCCTACGCCACTACGATTCATAAAGCAATGGGAAGCGAGTACGATACGGTCATTATGCCGCTCTTAAAGGCACATACTGTCATGCTCTATCGAAATCTGCTCTACACTGGCATCACCCGCGCAAAAAAGCGTGTGGTGCTCATCGGTCAAAAGCAGGTATTGTTCATGGCAATCCATCGCAATGAGATCGGCAAACGCAACACGCTTTTGGGTGAACGCATCCACCTGTACTATAAGGCGTATGCCCGGCGGGCAGGTATCCCCGTTCCGGCGAACTTGGAAAAAGAATTGAAGCACGCAGGCTAAAAATGTGACGCAAGGTGCAGAAAAATGCCCAGCGTCCCCTATTTATTATACAGGAAGGAGTTTATGAAGATGAGTGACAACAACAATAATGCAAAAACGATGTACGAGGCCGTTCCTGCCGCTGCGGAACTGAACAAGGTACCGGGGTTCGACCCGCTGAAGTTCCTCCGGCGTGCCGGGGACTCCATGAAATTGGACTTACCCTATCAGAAACTCTGGTTCCGAATGGCACACCCCAATGGGCGTATGCGTCTGACGGCCATGCGGATCACGGAGCAGATGGCGATTTTTGAGGCCAAGGTATTTCTGGACCGCAGTGACGCGGAGCCGTTCAGTGTGAGCGTTGCCCAGCAGACCATGCAGGATAGCAGGGACTTTGTGAAGGCAGCTCAAAATGAGGCGCTGAGCCAGGCCCTTTCGGACGCCGGATTTGGCATCCAGCTTGTGAGCGCCGACACTCATGCCGCTTCCGTACAGAAAGCGGCGCCTGTGAGTAAAACGCAGCCCTCTGCCATTACTCCGCCTGTGAGCACTGTGTTGCCGCAGGAGCCCTCCAGCGCCTCGCAGAAGGCCGCTGTTCTTTCCGAGGGTAATTCCATTTCCGGGGGCACACAAACGCCACAGAGGGCATCTGAAAACGCGGAAACAGCAAGAACGAAGATTCAGCCCGCAGAAACTCCGGCAAAAGGGCAGAGTTTGCCGGTGAGCTCTACTGCAAACACGGATACGCTGCCAGCGGGATTCGCACCAACGGAAGAACAGCCGGAAAACAGTAAGGCGGCAGAGGAATTACCAATTCATCTCCCTGCGGAGGAACTGCCAGTTCAGCGCCCTGCGGAGGACCTGACGGCCACCAAGGAGGCACAGGAGATCCTGGAAGCCGAAGTCGTGCAAGAGGTCCCTGCATATACCCCAGATATGCCCGTAGAGGATATTCTGAAGGTGATGACACTGGAACAGGCACAGGAGGTCGTTGTGGACAGCGGTGTGTGCCGGGGGCTGACTATCGCGGAGGTGGCAAAGAAGCGGCCTGTCAATTTGCGTTTCTATTTGACTCCGGGCAACAAAAGCAAGGACAACATCGTTCGGGCTGCCGCCCAACTGGTCCTCAATTCACTTCAGAAGGCTGGTTGATGCGAAGCCCTGGCTCGGGTATGAAGGGAGGAGTGACAAATGGGCTCATACCCAGATGAATTTCCTTTCGGCATCATGGAAGTTGTCAATCTATTAAACCTACGCATCAGGCGTCAACAGGCGGACAGCATCTATGTGGACTGCCCGTTCTGCGGTGACCGCCAGGGGCGGATGAATGTCAATTTCGTCAAGAATGTCTGGCGGTGCAACTACTGCAATGCACATGGCGGAATGCTGGCGCTGTATGCTGAACTTAACCATACGACAACATCCGATGCCTACTGGGAGATTGCAGAAGCTCTGTGTGACAATATCCAAGAGGAACACGCACGCTCCGGGAATGAAGCCCAACAACGGCCGGCCAGCCCATGCCCTTCAACTTCAGGGGCCTGGGCTGCCCCTGCCGGCCATTCTTCTTCCGAGCGAAAAACAGTACCACAGTCGAATAAGGCCAGTCCAGCGGAGATCCACCAGACGCTATCCCTGCTGCTTGCTCAACTTACGCTGCGGCCGGCGCATCGGGAACATCTGCGCTCCCCTAAACGCGGGCTGTCTGATGAGCAGATTGACGCACTGGGCGTTAAGAGCACCCCACCGCCTTTTCTATGCCGGTCTATTACAGAACGGCTGATCAAGCAGGGCTGCAAGGTACAGGGAGTGCCGGGCTTTTACCAGGATAACGGTGGACATTGGACTATGGCTTTTTATCAAAAGACAGCCGGCATCCTGATCCCTGCCATCGGCTTTGACGGCATGTTGCAGGGATTCCAGATCAAACTGGATATACCGCTGAAAAACAAGGATGATCCGCCGGAAAAGCCGGGAGCAAAATATATCTGGTTTTCGTCTTCCTCAAAAAAGGGCGGAACAGGATCGGGCAGCCCGGTACATCTGGTAGGAAATCCATCTGCCCGTGTCGTTTATGTGATTGAAGGACTTTTGAAAGCAGACATCTCCTATTGCCTGACCGGGCGTACTTTCGCCGCGATTGCCGGCGCCAATAACACCAGTCCGTTGGACTCTATGTTCGCGTTGCTGGCGCAGAGTGGTACAGAGGAGATTATTGAAGCCCACGACATGGACAAGTACAACAACAAAATGATCATGGCAGGGGCATCTAAAATTTACTTAATGGCGCAAAAGCACGGCATGAATTGCCGGCGGTTGACCTGGAATCCCAATTATAAAGGGTTTGATGACTGGCAGCTGGCTTTGCGCCAGGGCAGTCAGCGGCAAAAGGAAATTGAAAAGTTAAGTTTCAAAGAGCAGTATCTGCGCGGGCTGTGCGAGCTGGCCCACATTGAGGACTGCGTGGAACAGTGGCAGCACCGGGCCGAACAAGACATCGGACTGACAGAGTATCTGGGGCTGACGGGGGAGGAACATAAAACCTTCCTGTGCGGCGGCCGGGACGCTCTTGCCGCCCTGTTGGAGCCACAGCGGCGAAAACAAAGGTTTGTACTTTATCAACTTCAACTGGACGAAGAGAACGCGATCCCATTTGCTTTCAAGGATATTACAGCGTTAAAAGCGGCTGGTTATGAACAGCCGCCTGCGGCGATGTACTATGTGGCAGGAAGTGGAGAAATCTACTGCCCAGCGGAGGAATCGGATGACGCACTTTTGAAGCGCCTGTTTGCCGACTGCCGGGAGCGGCTGCCTGAAGGCTGCCGCGGGCGGCCAATGGCGATTTCCGATGTAGTGGAACTGAATCATGGTACCAAGCGGGCGTATTATTATGTAAGCGGACAAGACCAGTTTAGACAAGTAAAGTTTTCCCCTATGCTCGCAAAGAAGGAAATTCCAGAAAAGACACAAGAGAGGTTTTGATGGTTGTCGTGAGTGAGACAAAGGAGAGCCAGCTTTTGGCACTCCTGGAGCAATGCGTCCATCTGGACGCTGATGTGCGGCCCCGTACAGAAAAGGCTTTTTTCACGGTGACGGTTCCGCCGCCGTGGAACGATTCAGCGCGCAGGGCGGCTCAAGCAATACAGGATCAAATCAAGGAATGGTCAAAGCAATATCCGAATGTGGTGTGTTACTGCTTTGACGGTTACAGTACATTGGTTTATGTGCTGTAAAACAATGTGGCAAAGGCATGGGATGGGCATTGGCCTGTTCCGTGCCCTTTTTATGAAACGACGGAAAGGAGATCACTATGGGATATTTTTCAGAAATGGCGCTGAACAAGCAGGAGGAGCTCGGACTTCCCGCAGAACAGGTATCGGCAGGAAACGCCTTTGAGGATGAGGAAACTTTTGACGAGCTGCCGGTGCCGTCGGCCAGCCATTCAGCGGCTTCCCCTACCGTGGAAACGCCGTCATCGCCCGCATTTGATGCAGACGATGGGGCCGAGGAATTGGAGGAAATGAACGGAGACAATGCTTCCGAGGCAGCGGACACGGATGGGGATGATGCCGGTAAAGAGCAGGAGGCGCCCGCCAAGGCCGATGCAGCCACCGATGCGGACGAGGAAAAACGCCGTGCCGAGCATGAGGCGGCTGAAGCCAAGCGTAAAGCAGAATGGGAAGCCCGGCAGGCTGAAAAGAAAAAGGCCGAGCAGGAGCAGCTGGAGCGTCTGGCCGCGATGAGCGACGACGAGGTGGTGAACGCCTCCATGCAGCGGGTCAACGCAGATACAGAAAAACTGACCCGGCGCAACATGAAAGAGTGTGTGGCAGAATTTATCCAGACCAAGTGCCTGGAGGATATTGCTTTCGCACGCCTCACCATGCACCCGCGCAAGTCAATGATCCACTGTTTCCAGTACATCAGCCGCAAGGCGTGGGACTACATTCAGGATGAACTCAAAGCAAGCGGCATTCAGCCAGGTCCGGGCAGACAAGGGTATGGCTGTGATGTTCCGGACGATTTGTGCTACCAGTGGGCAGAGGACTATTTCCGCGACCCAGACGCCAAAGAGGATCATAAGGAAGAAGAAAAGTTTGTACCGAACCCCTACTATGGAAAAGATTTCGCCAGAACCACCAAAAAGAAGCAGAAGGAAAAGAAAAAGGCAGAAGCCAAACCGAAGCCTGTGCAGAAGGAAAAGCCTGCCAACGATGGTCAACTGTCGCTGCTGGATCTCGGCATGACAAAGGCAGGTTAAGGGGGTGCAGCATGATTGCATATAAAGGATTTCTTCCCGGCCTGATTTGCAGAGGCTACCAGTTCAGGATGGGACTCAATGTAACAGAAAAGGCCAACTGTGCTCATAATGGCTTTCATTGTGCTGAGGACCCGCTGGATTGCTTGCGCTATTACGGAGATATAAACCACGCAGAATACTATATTGTCGATGCCGGCGGAGACATTGACGAAGATGGTGTCGATTCCAAAATTTCCTGTACAGAGTTGACAATTTTGAAACGGCTGACAAAAAAAGAACTCTTCCTCCATGGCCTTGCTTTTATGGCAGACCACCCGAAGCGGAAGTGGAACAGCAATATAAAGGTGGACAAAGCTGAAGCGTGGAATGGCTATGCAGCGGTGCGCGGCGCCGACCCTATTGCAAAAGGGACTCGGAACGGAGATGTACTTGCGTTTGCAAAAGAGGACGGCACTACCGGCGGCATCCAGCAGATCGTGGTGGCGGAGATCGACGGGAAAACGCTCCAACCAGGAATTTGGTATGGAGTGGAGCTTGAAAAAAGGATGGTGAACTAAATTGAAGAAATCTGCACTTCTGGCAATGCCGAAATTGACGGCAACGCCGGAGATGAAACAGGCAGCAATAGCAGATGAGCCGAAACAGCATGAAGACCCCTATGGCTATCGCTATGTTGAACGGACCTACTATCCATATATGAACTGTGTCGTTCAGGATGGCATCCTCAAAGCGGCTTTTTATCTGCCGGAACATCTGCGGCTGGATGGCAACAATCCTGCTTATGAAGTGTTCCTTGACAAGAAAGCGCACCAGTTTCTGACTACGACCATTTAGAGAAAAAATGGCGGGACGCCAAACTGGACAGGCTGAATTGGCCGGGGAGAAACTATTATGCCACCTGCTGGGCCAGTGAGAAAGATGCTGCCGTAGTACAGGACTATCTTTGTGGGGAACGCGGCGGTGATCTCGGTATCCTTGATTTTCAGAGAAATGTGCGGGACGAACAGTTGGAGCAGAGGCATAAACGAATTACCGGCGCGTGGGATCAGGATCTGGCTCAGGTGCCTGAACTGCCCAAGGATTGGATGCGCTGGATTGATAAGGTGGCTGTGCGGGAAAATTTCATCTTCTATCGCTATAAACGCGGCGGAGCCCTCAAACGGTTATTGTACCTTTTGTGGGAAAGAGGTCCCTATATCCGGGCATCCATATCACAATAAAAAAGGACGCTGTGCCTGCTGCCGGCATCCCATTGTATTCAAAGCCCTGGGGCGCGCCGGGTATATTCGGACAGAAAAGGACTATGCTTATCTGATTCAGCGGTGCAAGGATGGCTTTGTTCTCCGTGAATTCTGGGCAGAGAGGACTTACTGGAAAGACAGTCTGCCCGCTGGAAAGCCTTACTGGCATGAGTTTCGCCGTTCGATTTATGACCGCAGTGGAGAAATACGCTCTTACTATTGGGGCGTGTATTGCCAGCGGGAAACACGCTGGATTTCCGGTAATCCCTGCTACTATAGCTTACTGTGGCAATCAGACAGGCAGGGTCTATGGCAAGAGCCTTCCCTGCATGGAACAGAAGGAGCTGTTCGGCACTGGCCTTGTGCAGTGGATACGCACCCATCCGGTGACTGATCCGGAAAAGTATTTGGCTGTTTGGAAGCGGATGCCGAAGATGGAGCAGATTTGGAAGGCAGGCTTGCCGAGGCTGACAAAAGAATGCTTTGAACATTGTGATTCTGTGCGGGAACGGATACTCTATCCAAATGAGCCGCGACTGATTCGAGCCTTGGGATTAGACGGCCCCAAATTCTGCCGTCTCGCCGTCTGCGGCAGATAAATGGCGATACGGAAGACCTGGCATGGTTGCAGCTTGAAAAGCGGACCAATCAACGCATACCGGATGAACTGTTTCGCTGGTTAAGAAAAGAACAGATCAGCGCCAAAGATATTCTGTTCATCGCAGACCGCATGAGTCCGATTCAGATCCGAAACTATCTGCAAAAACAGAAGCCGTATTTTGACGGAAGCTGCCGGCAGGCGTTGACCACATGGCAGGACTACCTTGCTATGGCAGAGCGTCTGCATATCGACACCAGCGATGAAATTATCTATCGTGCGCGTAAATTGCGTCAGCGGCATGATGAACTGGTTATCCAGTGTGAGGCTGGAAGCCTGGAGCTTCAAGCAGAGAACATGGACAAGAAGTACCCCCATGTTCGCTCCATCTGCGAGGAATTGCAGAAAAAGTATGCCTATGCAGATGAAGATTATCTGGTCATTGCCCCTCAAAATACTTTTGATATTATCAAAGAGGGACGGATGCTTCACCATTGTGTCGGAAATGACGGCGCCGGCGAACGGTACTATGACCGCATCGAGCGCCGGGAGAGCTTCATCATGTTTCTGCGCCGAGCGGAGGAACCAGAAGATCCCTATTACACACTGGAGATCGAGCCGGACGGCACTGTGCGTCAAAAACGCACGCTGTTTGACCGCCAGCACGAGGACATCGAGCAGGCGACGGAATTTCTGCAGAAGTGGCAAAAAGTCATTGCGGCACGGCTTACAGGCCAAGATTTGAAGCTGGCCGAGCAGAGCCGCGTTCTGCGCAACGAGGAGTTTATCCAGATGAAGAAAGATCGGGTGGTCATCCATACCGGGCACCTTGCCGGCCATTTGCTGGCAGATGTGCTTTTGGCTGACTTGATGGAAAACAAAGAAGTCGTGCAGCAGCAGGAGCTCCCTGCGGCTGCATGATACAGGTACAATGGCCGGGCGTCCTTTGAGGGCGTCCGGCCAACTGTTGCAAGGAGGCTTTATGAGAAAAACATCTTTTGAGTACCACATCCACGGTTACCGCTATGCACCGGAGAGCTTCCACATCTATAAAGGACTGCCGGGGCAGGAAAAGACGGAGCTCCCCCTGTCGGATGAGCAGCGTTATCAGATGGGGTATCTTTATCTGACGCAGGGCATCAAGAGCGCCGTAGACTATGTGAAGCATATCGAGCGGGAGCGGGAACGCAAGTGCCGCCTGTATATGACCTACGGCTTTATGCTCAAAGAAAATCCGTGCAGTTATGTGTACTGTGCGGACCTGCGATGCAGGGAGAACGACCCGCTGGCGGTGCGCCTGCATACCCTGCGCGCATTCCGGGAGCATCTGGCCCAGAGCGGAGGCCGTATTGAGCAGAGCGTGGAGTGCGAACTGGATGGGCGTTACCGCCCTATCCATATGCGAAAGAATTATGTGACTGCGGACTTTGACCGGCCCATTGTGGTCTGGCTGAATATCAGATAGAAGGAGAAGAAAATGAAACAGATTGGAAATTTAGCAATCGTCTGCGCCCAGCGGCCTGATGTGTTGATGCAGATTTACGGTGGGACCGTGAGCATCCATGTAGGTGAAGGGCCGGAGCGGGCCACCCTCTCCGCTGCGTGGGAGGATGACAACGCCATTCAGGACATGATCAGGGAATTAAACTTTGGGCGCTATGCCGTCCATCCACGGAAGAAGGAAGAAGGTGCAGCATGATAAAAATTTGAATCAGCTCAAACGCAGGTTGCGGCCGGGCACACGCTTGGAGGTCACCGGCCACTGCCGGCCCGGATGCATCGGCCAACTGCGGGAGGTTACATGGGTCAATACCCAGGGTGTTTACACCAAAATTCTCAATCCGTCCGATCCGCGCATCAATGCGGCAAACGATGGACGGGGCTCCATAATGTGGTGGGGTGCAGCCAGCACCTGGTCATTTGAGAACGGTGTGTGCAGTTCATATACGAATCAAACAAAGACGGCAGAAACGCTGATTATGGCGTTCCGCGTTTTGGATGAGGAGGCGGCCTGATGGAACAGAATACTTTGAGAAAGCAGCGGGAGCTGACCGACCGGCTCAACCGCTACCGCAACGAATACTATAACTACAACAATCCCAGCGTCAGCGATGAGGTCTATGACCGGCTCTTTGACGAACTTCACAAACTGGAACAGGAGACGGGCATCCAGATGTCGAACTCTCCCACTGTTACCGTGGGCTATCCCGTGGTAGGCAAGTTAGAGAAAACCGCCCATAAAATCCCGCTTCTTTCTCTGGATAAAGTAAAAAGCAGCGTGGATTTGTGCCGGTTTATGGGCGAGCATCAGGTGATGATCATGCTCAAGTTGGACGGCCTTACCATCAAACTGACCTATGAGAACGGCGAACTGGTGGAAGCGGCCACACGGGGCGATGGTGATGAGGGTGAGATTGTCACTCACAACGCCAGAGCAATCAGTGGGATTCCAGCTCATGTTCAGTACCCGGGGCGTCTGGTAGTCACCGGTGAGGCGTTTATCCGTCCCCGTGATTTCGAGCGCCTGAACACTTCGATAGTGGATGAGAATGGTGAAACCTACAAGAATGGCCGTAATCTGGCGGCTGGCTCGGTGCGCCTGCGGGATGCCGGCGAGTGCATGGAACGGTGTGTGACCTTCATGCCCTTCAATGTTCTGGAGGGTTTTGATGACCTGCCCCGCAAGTCGGAACGCCTCAAAGAAATTCGGCCGCTGGGCTTTACTCCGTGCAAGTATCTGGTGACGAAGCGGCCATTGACGCAGGCGGAGACCGAGGACGGCATCAAGCAGCTGCAGCAGTATGCAAAAGACAGCGATATTCCCATCGATGGCATCGTTGTAACCTACAATGATATTGCCTTTTCCAAAGGCTGCGGGCGCACAGGACATCACTATAAGGACGGTCTGGCGTTCAAATTTGAGGACGAGCTGTTTAAGACAACACTTCGTTCCATCGAGTGGACGCCGGGACGGACTGGTGAGATTGCGCCTGTAGCCATCTTTGCTCCAGTAGAAATCGAAGGATGCGAAGTGACACGGGCCAGCCTGCACAATCTGTCCTTCATTGAGGACTTGGAGCTGATGCCGGGCAACCGCATACTAGTCAGCAAGCGGAATATGATCATTCCGCATGTGGAGGAAAACATGGACAGGGGCGGCTTCAATCTGGAAGCGGCGTTCCCGCACCAGTGCCCCTGCTGCGGTCAGCCTACCCGCGTTCATGAAACCAAAGGGCGGGATGAAAACGGCAAGGAGCGGATCATCAAGACCCTGTTCTGCGACAATGCCACCTGCGAGACACGGAAACTCAAAAAGTTTGTCCATTTTGTCAGTAAGAAGGCGATGAACATTGAGGGGCTGTCCGAGGCGACGCTGGAAAAACTGATTGGCCGTGGATGGATTCACAGCTATCTGGATCTATACCGGCTGGATCAGCACCGGGATGAAATTATCCGCATGGAGGGCTTTGGCACAAAGTCCTGCGTCTGTGGGATGCTGTCCAGCAGAGCCGCAACACCACCTTTGAACGGTATGTGATTGCCATGGACATTCCCATGATCGGCAACACAGCCAGCGGTGTTCTCTGCCGGGAGTTCCATGGCAGTCTTGAAGAATTTCGGGACGCGGTTTATACGGGCTATGACTTCCGCCAGCTCCCGGATTTTGGAGAGACGCTGCACAACAATATCCATGAATGGTTCTGCAATGAAGAAAATTTTTGTATTTGGGAGGAATTACAGATGATGATGAACATCCAGAAGCCGGCCGCGGCCAACAATCAGGCAGTCGGCCAGGACACTCCATTTGCCGGGAAGAACATTGTGGTGACAGGCAAAGTAGAGCCCTATACCCGCGATGAGATGAACAGCCTGATCGCCTCTCTGGGCGCTGTGGCCGGCAGTTCGGTGAGCCGCAAGACCGATTATCTGGTCTGCGGTGAGAAGGCCGGCAGCAAACTGTCCAAGGCACAGGAGCTGGGCATTCGGGTGCTGACGTCGAATGAGTTTTTCAATATGGCTGGTGTGGCTTAAAAAAGAAAACAGGTCAAAAAATAACAAGGGAGAGGGCTGCGGGTGCGGTCCTCCCCTTCTTTATCAGCAAAGGAGATGTTTCAACATGAAAGGCAGTTACTTTGTTCCGCAGGTGGGGCAGGTTTATCAAAACCGAAATGACAGGAGTTATCTATGCCTGTCTGTGGAAAAAAGGCCCCTATTAAACGATACCACTGCACAGATGCGGCGAACTTCTGATGGATGGACTCTGACGGCTCATGGTCTTATCCGTTATGAAGATGGAACGATTGAGTGGAATTACTCTACTGGAGGCAGATGGAGCGAATCAAAGTGAGGAGGGAGCGAAGATGAATAACGAATTTCTGCCAGCCTACAAGGTATATCAACAGGTCATTGATCTTGAACTGTACTATGCGTTTGTAGATCTTGTCGTACACACCTCTCAAGAAGAAAAAGCCTGGGAGATCTATCGAAATATTGTGGACACACAAATCTGGCAACAAAAGGCAGAAGAACAGAATTATTTTGAAGCCTATAACCTCCGCTACCCCGGCGAGGTCCTGGAACGGTTTGAAGAGAAGCTGGGAAAAGATGTCCGCATTATTCGTGCGTTGGCGCTGGCGCTGGGGAAAACCCGTGCGCTTCAGTCAGACAATATGTTTGTTGGAAATCAGCGCGGCAGTTTTCTCCAGATGGTCCGGTCGGACTTCCAATGGAGATGTGTACCTGCAAGGGGCTCTTTATCTGTTGGAAACAGATATGCCCCGCCGACACGCCCTGCTGGATGAACTGGCTGCCACAGAATATGCCAAGACCGGGGAAGCCTTGTTTGTCCTGTCTCTGTTCGATGACCAGGAGGAAGGGTACCGCACTATGCATAGCCAGCTTCTCCGATTGCTGGGGAATGAACGCACGCTTTCCCTGCCTGAAAACTGCGGCGTGCTGGAATGGCTGGTCCAGCATTATGCTCCGTATATCAAGTCGTATCGCGGAAAGCCAGATCTTGTTTTGCGAACACTGACGAAGTTTTTCAGAATGAACATGAAACCGGACAGCCGGGAGTTTTCAATCCTGACAGACGCCGGCTACAGCGGTCAGGAAATTATACTGACCAATTCCCTTTGTGTGTGGGCAGACAGAATCCGGGACAGGATCTCCTGGAACGGGACCACCGCAGAAAAAATCGCATCGGCGTGCTGCCAAATGCTCTTAAACCAATCGGATGGACTGCCGGAAGGGCTCTATGCCTATGTTGGATGGTTGTTTGGCCGCTATGAAAGGTTTGCTGTCCAGTACAATGGGTATCCAAATCTCTGGGAGGCGGATCAAAAAAGAACTCATACCATCCGCACCGCAGACAATAATCTGGATGCTGAAAACCGTCAAAAAGGAATTCCCGTATCGCTTTGACGCCTTTGACCCCCAGTACAATATTCTGGCAAAAGAAGTGCCGCAAGGCGATTACTGGGAACTGTTTACAGATCAGATGCTCTGCTCTTGTGGAAAAACGCCAATTATTCAATGGCTGGCAAGATACCGGGAATTAACGGGCGCTGATTACTGTGATGGCTTCCAGGAATGGCACCGTTCCTCCGATAGAGCTTTTGCTCTGCTGGTAGAGAGAAAAGAAATCCGGCTGTGGCAGTTTTTTGAACAGCATCAGGAAGACGGCCCCTCTGCGCAGCCGATGAAACTGCTCTTGGGGTATGCCATGAATATCTCCAGCTGGCAGGGCTTCCGTTTTGTACGGCGTCTGCTGCAGAAATACACTCCAGTGCAGCTCCAGAAGTTTTTTGGGGAGCGGTTTTTCTTTCATGAACTTTTTGTAAGGGGTAATCGGTACAGCAGCAGAGACTATGAGTTTTTTATCAAACGCTCTTTCCTGACAGAAGAGCAGCATCGGCAGCTCTTTGAATGGATCGAGGCTTCTTTTTTCCAAATGGAGCCGAAATGCTATCAAGAGTTTATCTGGTGCGCTTTACAAGATTCGGATGTGCAGCGGCTATACGACAGGCGGCTGCTTGCGTCCGTTTTGCGAAGCCTTTTATCCAGCGGGAAGTACACAGGTGGCCGTGCGGACCATCTAAAGGAAAAATTCTACAGTAAGGAAGAGCTGGAAGCCGATCAAAAAGCCGACGCTGAAAAAGCGGAACGGGAGGAACGCCTTCGCCGGGAGCAGGAGCACCAGAAGAAATGCGAACGGTTGGAGCAGACCTATGACGGTACGATGTCTTCTCTAAAAGAGTTTACAAAAAGTTTCTATTACGATAGGGATGTGAAAGAAGCCCTGGATATGGTGTACGAAAAGCTGCGGGAACAGCCTGCGGGCTGCGCGGCGGCATTTGCAGCGGACGAATTAGAACAATTTTTCAAGTTGTGCGGTGATTTGGCACGATACAATCCAGGAGACGAACAGAAAATTTTGAATATGGCGAGAACAATGATGGGAGGTCTTGCGGCATGATCTATGCGGAAAAGCATTTATCTTTGTTGTCCCGAATGGAGCGCGATGGGCTGCAGCTGCGTTTCACTGGAGAATTTCCAGAAGAAATACTGGATCAGACCTGTAAAAAAATCGAAGATATGGGCCTGCAAGAGAAGCTCCGCAAGGAAGAAGCCACGCAGATCCAGAGGGAATTGATTCAAGTTCCAGAATTTGCAGAATTGTATCAGGCCCTGTGCGCACAGGGAATAGCGGTATCTGTTATTCAGACGATGCTCCATGCGGCAAGAAGCTATCAGGAGCACTTGTCCCAATATCCGAAGGAGCAGGTGCTGGGGGCGGCGGCACTGGATCTCAAGCCTTCCCTGAAATTTGAGTACATGAAGCATTACCAGCCGCTGGTGCGGTATGAAGAAGAGGAACGGGCCGTTGCAGACAACCTGGATACCTTCCCTGTTCTGGAGTGGCAGGAAATCTCTCCGCTGACGGAACATCAGCGGTCAATGATGCGGCTGCCGTTTCTTGGCGCTTATCTATTCAACTGGCACGACCATGAGCGGAAGGCTGTAGAGCTGTTGGAGCAGAATCTGCCCCTCCAGAAAATCCTGATGATGAACTATGTGTGGGGAGTGGAGTTGTTTCTGGATGCGGACAGTCTGAAAAATCTCAAATGGCTGCAAATGCCGGATGTAGAAAAATTCCGCCGGCTGATGGAAGCCTTCGAGTATGATGCGGAAGATTTATCGGAATTCTGGACGCTCTGGCTGGAAAACCGGGCCGGACAATATGATGTCGAATGGTGGCTGAGTCAGCTGTTGCCCATCAGCAAAGAGCGGCGGCAGAAAATCCTGCAAAGCAGGCTGAGTTATCTCAATGCCCTTTACGCTGGCTGCCTTCACATCAATTTTGAACAAGTAGAGTATTTTCAAGTCCAGCTCCTTATCTATGCGGTGGAGCACAAGAAAAAGCATTTTTTGAATCTGGTGAATCAGAACAGCGAACTATTTTTCTCGCTGGGGCGGTATTCGCTTTTATTTGTGAGTGGCTTCTGCGAACGCTGTAATCTCAATTCACTGACGGTTAAGAACTTAAAGGACAGTGATTCTATTGAACGGACAACCAGCTACTTTGAACTTTTGGAAGAGGGCCAGCAATATACCTTTGAGGAACTGCGTCTGCTGTGGCACCAAGAGGAAGTATATGTAAGACTGTACGCCAAACTCTCCCCGCTCTCCGTGGACCAGAGGATGCTCACGATCCGGCAGCTGATAAAGCGGGATCTTGTCAGCCAGAATATCGGAGACGAGGCGCTGGAACAGGCAACTCAATGCTTGCTGGAAAAGCCGTTTGGAGCTTGGTATGAGAAAGATTTCGGGCATATCCGGGGACTGACGCGGCAGACTGCAATGCTTATGCTGCAGCACTATCCGGAGATTCAGGCATTTATCCCGGAATTTCGGACAGAGGCGGATGCGGTTTTCGCGGTCAGCAACGCTTCCAAGATCACAGGCTTTTCAAACTGGAGTCAGGTGTGCGGCTCAATACTGGTTACCGATCAGAATTGGGCCTATCTGAAAGAAAACATGGGATTTTCCGAGGAGTTCGTCCGCGAGTATCAGCCGGGGATTGTGAATTTCCTGCTCCGGGGCGGCAGCTCGATGGTCCGCCCGCTGTATAACGAATTGCAGTATAGGAACGAAAGTGAAAAAAACTGCGAGGCGCTCCGGCGTATTGTACAGGCAGAGCTGATGGGCCAGTTCTATAAACTGAAATACTTTGCTGGTGATTTGAAGCAGGAAATCCATTACCCAATTCAAGAGGCGCGGGAAGATGTCTGGAAACAGAATCTCTCTTTGACCAGACTGGGCCTTATGGCGAAAGAGGTGGATGATTTTTACCACACAATCCGCATGGGCGAGCTTCCGCACTTTACCTGCTTATCCTGCTATCAGGGCAGCCAGAGGGACTGCCTTTTAGCCGCATTCGATAGCAACAAAAAAATCATTCTGGTTTACAAAGACGAGAGCGTAGTAGCACGGGCGTGTCTCCGGCTGACGAAAGGCTCTTTCCAGCAGCCATCAACGCTCAATTTTGAATTTGCTGATCTGTCCAAAGAAGATGTTCCCACAGGCAGTCACGCATACAGTGAGAAGCTGGTGCTGTTTCTGGAACACATTTATACCTCTGGATTGAAGAAAAGTGAAGAGACGGCGGCAAAAGAAATGGTAGTGGCACTGGCAACGCAGAAAGCGGAAGAACTCGACGCGGTTGCGGTGCTGTCAAATCAGTATCGCGGATGCTATCCCAGTGGGCGGTATGTCAGCGCCCCAATCTATATCTACATCTCAAAGTCCAAAAATGGGCGCCAGTATCTTGATTCTCTGGGAGGCGCTGCAGTGACTTTGGCAGAGGAACAGTATAAGCAAGAATCGTTTTTGTAGAACGGGCCGCACTGGACCGAGCCCATGCGGCATGACAGGAGGTTTCTTTATGATGTTTGACAGTGTTTTGGTAAAAGTATCCTGCAGTGAAGAACTGCTGTATCTCCACACCATATCCCGGAGGCATAAATCCCCGTACCGCTTTGCAATCCTGCGTGATACGCTGGAGCAGTTGGAGCGGGAGCCGGGGCGTCAGATCATCGTGGCTGACTGCGGCTGCTATGCCGCCCTTCGGCTCACACGGGCACTGGACGGCGAGATGCTGGTGATCCGTTTTTCCTGGCTGCAAAGCGCCGGTGCGGACAGCCTGCGCGGCTATGAGGAGTGGGTGCGGCTGCCCTACCGCCGCTTCCACGAGTGTGTGGAGGCCGGGACGGATATGGCCGGATGGAACTGGAGCCAGCTCTCCGTGCCGGAGAAGGTGACCCGCCGCTTTGAATTTCACAGCAGGCAGAATCTCCATCAAATCGCCCAGCGGCCGCTCCTGCGGCACAAGCTGGGGAAAACTCTGGAACACCATTTCCAGTGGCGGGATGCGGAGAAGATCCTCATTTATGATGACGGTGCGCCGTACAGCTTCTTCTTTGAAGAGGTCACGCCCCGGGGCACGGGAATCTGCGGCGGCATCATCCTGCATGGTGCGGATGACCTGCAGAAAGCCCAGTACAGCGTCCACACCTAATTATAACAGGGAGGTACATACCATGACGATCATTAAAATAAATGGCGGCTTCTGGGGATGGGAGCCAATAGAGACGCTGGAACGGCTTTATCCGCTGTTTGAGCAGTACACATTGGACCCGATCTATGAGTGGTATGGAAATTTCGTAAATCGGAAGCCGGAGTGGCAGCGGTCAGAAGAGCGTCAGGCTTATCAGGGCTGCACGGTAATTTCGGGGCGGTTTCTGCATTATGGGAACTTTTTCTATATCGTCACCGATGAGGAAGAACTGATCCAGCGTTTTGAGCGCCTGGTGGCGGACAACAAGGCCACACAGGCATACCAGGACGAGAGGAAAGTCTGCTTCCCGTGCAGCGAGTGCAACCAGTGGTCGGCTGCCAGCGGGCTCTGCGGACTGACTGGCCGTTATAGACAACCCCAGTGGGAGTGCTTTGCGCGATATGTTCTGCCGAAGGGGAAAGTCGAAGGTGACGGCGCAAATATGCGCATTGAACTTCCGATCCCGGAAAAGGCAGGAAAGAAAGCGGTGCTTATCGGCCGCGGCCAATGGGAGGTTTAACAATGGATTGGAGCAAAGTCCACAGGAAACTCGCTGGCCGCTTCAGGCTTCTGGAGCGCCGAAATGAGGATGGAGATTGTGTGATTCACTGTTTCGGCTCTTTGGGCCAAACGGGAGTGAATAACGATGATGTTCGCTATATATGCGGCTTCTATAGTCTTCCCTATAGAGAGGACTGGCGCAGAGAAGAAGCCCGCGATGCCGGCGACAGTTTTTATATCCTGATTAAGACGGATGACTGAAAAGTGCTTTGTCTGCCCTTATCAAAAACATAGGGCAGAATCCGTGTAAATTCGTAACAGGGCCGGGCGGAGGAAAATTCCTCTACCCGGCCCTTCTTTTTGGGGCTGACATGGCCCGTGTCAAATCAAGCGAAATCATTTTACGGTATTTCATAATCGGACGGCCGTATGCTCTTTTGGTCTCAATTTTCTATTATACTTCGACCTCATCTTCTTGTGTTTTGATATGCTGTGTGGTACTCTTTTACCATACGCACATCTTATTTATGCACAAAGGAAAGGTGATCTTAAAATGGCAGAAGCCGAGAACAAGCGTCAGCGCCGTACCCCGCAAGAGAGAGCGAATGAACTGGATGAAAAAATCACGAAGATAAATCAGTCCATCAATGAGCTGGAGGAGAAAAAAAAGAAAACTGTTGTAGAAGAGTACGATGCGAAGATCACCGCAGCAAAGGAACGCATCAAATCTCTGGAGGCAAAAAGCAGGAGATCCTTGCTCCCAAGGCTCCCCGAAAGCCCCGTAAGACGAAAAAGCAGAAAATTCAAGAGATTGTGAAGCTGGCAATGAAAAACGGAATGTCCGTAGAGGAAATTGCTGGGCAGCTCCATGTGGAAGTCGAAAACTGAATAGTTTTGATATAACAAACAGCAGCGTCGCCTTGGTAGAGCCGAGGCGGCGCTGTTTTGTTATTTTGACGGGAAACGGTAGCCACGACCATACACCGTTTCAATTATGCTGGCACCCAGCTTGCGACGGAGTTTGTAGACCATGCTGGAGATGCCTGTCCAACTGGCATCATATGAGTCCGTAGCAACAGCCTCATAGATCTGTCGAAGGGAGAATACCTGTCCTGGCCGGCGGGCCAGCAGGAGCAGAATGTCAAACTCCATCGGCGTCAGATCCACCGTCTGGCCGGCCTGCCAAACCAACCTGCGCTGCGGGTCAATTTGCAGAGAGCCAAAGAGCAGCGGTGCGTCTGTGGAGGCGGCCACCGTGGAGAAGTCTGCAACAGAAGCAAGAACTGATATGATGCTGCTATAGAGAGTATTCTCATTGTCGCTAAAAGACAGAATTATAATTTTCCCCAATAAATTACCTCCATCAATTTTCATTATTATTCGAGAAATTATAGCGCCAATCGACGCTATTAGAGGATAATGAAAATATCCCGCCAGCCTGTAGCCTGTCCATAACAGGCTTATTTTTTTTTTCGATACTAATTACTCTCTGCGTCCAGTCACGATAAAAGGATTCTTCATGTGATACAAGTAATACCGTTCCTACGAAAGCCATAAGGGCTGTTTTCAAAGCCTCTTTTGCCTGTACATCCAGATGATTTGTGGGTTCATCCATAATTAAGAAATTGCAGGGAATCAGAGTTAGCAAACACATTTTTACCTTTGCCTGTTCTCCACCGCTTAATGTTCCTATAGCCTGCATAGCGTGCGTTTTTACTGGAAATCCCACATCGTGCCAAATGTTTGCGGACATCTTTTGTCACCATATTGGGATAAGCATTGGCAACAATTTGAATAGGCGTCAATTCAGGTTCTTGCCACTCTAAATCCTGTTCAAAATATCCGATAGTAACCTGATCGGAAAATTTGAAATGGCCCTGTATAGATGGAATTTCCCCAATCAGGGTTTTTAGCAGTGTCGATTTTCCAATTCCATTGAATCCAGTAATAACAACTTTTTGTCCTCCCTTAATGCTAAATTCAATATTTGATAACACGGGGTAATGGTAGCCAACTGCCAGATGCTTCACTAATAAGTGTTCTGTGTCGGTTAAAGGAAGTACGGGAAAATGGAAGTGCGGAATAATTTCTTTTTGGTCTAAGGCTTCCATTTTGTCCATCCGGTCAAGCTGCTTTTGCCGTCCCTGCGCCATTTTTGCTTTTCTGCCCGCTATGTTCTTCCGTATAAATTCCTCTGTCTTTTTAATTTCCTTTTGCTGGGCCGCATATTGCCGTACATAATCTTCCCGCAGCAGGGTTTTCTTCCGCAGAAATTCGGAATATGTGCCGTAGTATTTTGTAATCGTGTCATTATCTATATCACAAATGCGGTTCGCTATCTTATCCAGAAAATTGAAATCATGGGAAACCACTAAAAAAGCATTTTCCAAAGTAGATAAATATTCCGCCAGCCATGTTACATGGTCTTTGTCAAGGAAATTGGTCGGCTCGTCCAGCAATAGAACATCCGGCTTTTCCAGCAGTAATTTTGCTAAAATCACTTTTGCTCGCTGACCGCCGCTCATTTCAGCAATCGGACGGTCAAGGCCAATCGCAAGAAGTCCTAACCCATTGGCGACACGCTCAATAGCGGTATCTATCGAATAAAAGTCATGGGCTTCAAGCTGTTCCTGATAACGGGCGGCCATTTCAAGGCTTTTCATATCGCCGCCAGCAGCTTTTTCATAGAGCTCCATTGCCTGTGCCTCCATTTCAAATAACTTTGTGAAAGCGGATTTGAGAAATTCTTTCATCGTTAAGGTATGGTCGATTTCCGCATATTGATCCAAATAGCCAATCGTAGTATTTGGTTGCCAGACAATGCGCCCGCTGTCTGGTATGATCTGTTCCGTGCATATTTTGATTAAAGTGCTTTTTCCAGTTCCATTTTGGCCGACAATGCCGATATGCTCTCCTTTATTGAGTGTGAAGCCTGCATTTTTGTATAGCACATTCTCTCCAAAAAAGAGTGTGTCAGTCCGTCAATTTCTAATAAGCTCATGTTTATCAAACCTTTCCTGTATATTCTCTGATACAAAAGAAAAAGGCAGAAAGCAAAGATACACAAATGTATCTGCCTTCTGCCTCTGGCATAGCAGCGCCAAAAACAAAAGGCTATGGACAAAACATTGTCCATAGCCTCATACACATTATAACTGCATGGGAAGCCGCTTTCTAAAAATGGGTACAAAATCCCCCTTGATGGCTTCCCGATGAAATCTAAATGCGTCGTTTATACGCTATACTCTGCACAATGTTTCATCGGTATGGATTGTACAGAGTTGATTTTTTTTTACGCTGATCGGTTAAATGAAAGTTCATATTCATGCTGTATCTCCTTTTGAGAGGTGTAATCCTATTTTTCAATAATACAATGGAGAAAGTAATTTGTCAATCTCTGTATCTGATGAGTTGTAAGCAGACTATGAAAGATCTGCTATCTACTCACTTTTTGATTTTCCAAGATATAGCACTATCTTTGGTAGAACTGAGATAGTGCCACTATTTTTTTAGAAATAAAAATATCTTAAAGCGTTGAAAAAGGCGTCATCCAGGCGTAAAGGATATGTATAAAGCAAAAAGGAGGCAATAACCTATGTTAATTGGTGTCGATCATGGCAACAAACAAATCAAAACCGCTCATGGCGAGCCCTTTGTGTCTGGACTGCAGCAGAGCCTGACCCGGCCGTTCGGCCAGAGCCTGCAATACTGTGGTACTTATTACACATTGTCCAATGAGCGTATTCCGTTCCATAAGGACAAGACGGAGGACGACCGCTTTTTTGTCCTTACATTGATTGCCATTGCAGAAGAAATAACCGCCCGGGGAATTGGTGAAAAAGAACAGCAGCACATCCAGTTGGCTGTTGGTCTGCCCCCAGCACATTTTGGCGCTCAAGCGGAAAAATTCACTGCCTATTTTCAAGGCCGCGGGCTTGTAGCGTTTATGTATGGGGACAAACACTATACCATCAGCATCGAGGATGTGGCCTGCTATCCCCAGGCATACGCAGCTGCGGCTACAATGCTGCATGCCCTGTTGGACGATCCAAAGGCGGTCGTATTGGATATTGGAGGCTTCACGGCGGATTATCTGTTGCTGAAAAACGGAAAAGCAGACCTCGCTTCCTGCGATTCGCTGGAAAACGGCGTTATCCTGTTATACAATAAGATCAGGTCCAGAGGAAATGCAGAGTTGGATTTGCTGTTGGATGAGGGTGATGTGGATGCCATCCTCATGGGCAGACGGACACAGTATCCGGCCGAGGCCGTACAGCTTGTGGAACGACTGGCGCAGGAGTTTGTCAACGACTTGTTCAGCACTCTACGAGAGCGGATGTTGGATTTGCGCTATTGCAAAGTGGTGTTTGTGGGCGGCGGCGCTATTCTGTTGCGCCGGCAGATCGAGGATTCCGGCAAGGTGGGAACGCCTCTGTTCGTCACGAACATCAACGCCAATGCAGCTGGATTTGAATACCTGTACCGGCTTGAAACAGTGGGCAGGTGACAATCATGACGGCCAAAAAAGAAAGGGGGCGCTTCTCCCTGCGGTTCAATATCGGTGACCCAGTGCAGCGGGCCGCAGTTGAACTGCTGGAACTACAACCGCCCCACAGTAAAGCCCAGTATATTGCAAATGCGCTTGTGTACTATAACACTCATTTTTCTGATGACCCTCAGCCATTAAAAGCGCCAGCTATTGACCGAGCAGCCATTGAAGCGATAGTACGGGAAATTATGCGTCAGGAAGAGCAGGCCCCAGATAAGGCAGTTTCGACCGGAGAATCCTCTTCTCCAAAGGAAAATAAAATAGCTCCGCCGCCGCAGAAGCAGACGGCAGAGCCATCAGAAAGTTTGACAACGGCTGGGGCTTCCGAAGTTGATGATATGACCCGCAATCTGATCGCCAGCACCATGGCGGCTTTCCGTAGAAATGGCTAAAAAAAGAGGTATGGGAGCGAAGCTGTGCCGACTCTCATACCTCTTCCTTTTCCTGTATGGCAGCAATAAAGCTGTCGATAATCTGCTCCAAGTGGCGGTATTGGCTGGGTGTCAATGTGGAAATCTTCTGCTGGAGCAACGAAGTGTCTGCTTCAAGAATTTTACCACGCAGTAAATAGTCTGCGCTGATGCCAAGTGCTTCACAGATCTTCAGCATGGTTTCCGGGCGCATCGCTTTTTGCCCCATTTCCGCATACGAGATGGTTTGCGATGTGAGATGCGTCAAATTTGCCAAAGTCTCCTGTGTCATATTTAATTGTTTTCTTCGCTCCAGAATCCGCTGGCCCATTTCTTTCAAAAGCTCATTCATTCGCAATCCTCCATACTATAGTTACATTTTATCCACTATAGCATGAAAAATTAAGCGACCAACTTCTCATTCAAAAGCATTAAAATTCCTACTCCCTACTTTTCACAACTCCTTGCCGATTACTTTGACGGACAGGAAATTGCGGCTTACGAAAAGAAACTCCTAAATGGCATTGCCAAAGTTTCTGTCACCCCTGTTATGGAGCAGGTCCTATCGGAAATAAGCAAATTTTCTCAATATCGCGGAGGGTTGGGCTACCTCTATTTGGATGGCAAGCTGTTGGAGCTGCTGTCTATCTATCTGGGGGAAGTTCTGGAATTGGATATTCTGATGGGTAAAAATATTTCCATGTCCCGGACAGAGCGGACCGCCATCATGGAGGCGAAGCGGATCATCGACAGCCAGCTTGCCTTCGCCCCCTCTTGTGAAGAACTGTCTCAACAGGTACATCTGAGCCTTACCAAACTGACGCGTGGATTTTCCTCTTTTTACGGTATGCCGATCCATCAATATATCATTGAACAACGCCTGATACAGGCGGCTCAACTGCTGCTGGACGGAGATCGGAATGTGGGTGAGGTCGCCACGATTGTCGGTTATGGAAAGCCAAGCAATTTTGCGGCCGCCTTTAAGAAGAAATACGGTGTTGCCCCCAAAAATTACAGGGCATCCCGTTTCAGCAATTCAAAATAGTGACATTCAACTGCTTTTGGGTAAAAACGGGTAGGTTTTGGGTCGAATTAGAAAAGCATAACTGATACAATATGCGTTGAGGTTAGTAATTGCTAACCTCAACGCATATTGTTGTATAGAGGAGGCAAAGCATGAAACAAAAGTTGAATGCGAAAGATTTTATCCTGATTGGCGTCCTGACCGCCCTCATGTGGATCATCTGCATGATTATCAGCACCATTATGAGTGTGGCCGGCCCAGTGACCAATGTGTTTTACCCGGCGGTTGTTGCGATCCCCAATGGCATCGTGATGATGCTCTTACTGGCTAAGGTACCGAAAAAAGGGCGTGTTCACCATCTGCTCCGCAATCCAGGCTATCCTGTTCCTGCTGGTGGGCGCTTTCTGGTTTATCCCCATCGGCTTGGTGGTCGGCGGCGTGATCTGCGATTTTCTGGTCATGGGCCGAAAGGAAATCACCATGAAGTCCATGACTGTGGCCTACGCCCTGTTCAGCGCCATTTTCGCCTTCAGCGCCATCTGCCCCATCAAGTTCCTCCAGAGCGCCTTTGTGGGCGCCATGGAGAAGAACAACATTGCCCAGGAGTACATAGACGGGATGCTGAATATCACCTCCGTCCCCATGCTGGTGGTCATCGTTGCGGCCGGCTTGGTGGGTGGACTGATCGGCGCCGTGATTGGGCAGAAGGCTTTGAAGAAGCACTTTATCAAAGCCGGACTCGTTTCAGTCAAATAACAAGGCACAGCCCCTCGGCAGTCAATCAGACAAACGCAGGCAAGCGGGCTGCCTGATCTCAGGGCGCGGGGCTGAAAATGGCCCCGCGCTTTGATTTGGATAGGGAGGCATTGGAATGGAAGAATCACAAATCAAACAAATCATTGAACAGCAGCCCCTTCATGGATCGGCACTGTTAGATCCCCGCTGCAAGATTTTACTTTTGGTCTGTATCGGGTTTGTCAGTTACTTTTTGGCCGGGGAGGTGGTCAGCCTCGCGCTCATGCTGGTGTATGGCCTGTTTATCGCCGTAGGAAACGGGGGAAAGTGGGCCTTGAAGATGATTGTGGCCTACATCATCGTCGCCTATCTCAACGCCCTGCTCCGCTATGTGCAGGTGCCGGTATTGAGTGTGATTATGAGCGTGTTCGGCGTGACGCTTTTGAAGCTGATCCCCATTGTGATGATGGGCCTTTGGATTTTGCGGACTACCTACATGGACGACCTGATGGTGGCGCTCCAGCGGATGCGGCTTCCCCAGGCGGTGACGATCCCGCTGGTGGTCATGTTCCGCTATATCCCCACCCTGCGGATCGAATACCGGCAGATCCGCAGCACCATGGACATCCGGGGGATCAGCGATACCTTGTGGAAACGGGTATCCCATCCTCTTGCCACCATTGAGTATATTTTAATTCCCCTGCTGATGCGGTGCCTGAAGGTCACGGACGAGCTGGCGGCCTCCGGCACTACCCGGGGGCTGGAGCTGGAGTGCAAACGGCACGCCCTGCGCCCCATCCGCTTCTCCTGGCCGGAGAGCCTGGTGTCCCTGCTGGGCATCCTTTTCCTGGCGGCGCTGCTGGTCCTGGACCAGACCCGAATCGGGGAAATCATCTTGTGGAGGGTGTGACATGATCTCGTTTCAAAATTTCAGCTTTCGCTATGAGGAGAGCAAGGACTTTACCCTCCGTGGCATTGATATGACGGTGCAGACCGGCGAATTTGTCCTCCTGACCGGGCGAAGTGGTTGTGGCAAGACCACGCTGATCCGCTCCCTCAACGGTCTGATCCCGCACTTTTATCCCGGTGAGATACAGGGCGACCTTGTGATGGACGGGCGCTCTCTGCTGGAAATGAAACCCTCACAGTTGGCCGGACAGGTGGGAACAGTGTTTCAAGACCCGCGCTCCCAGTTCTTCATGACGGACACCACACGGGAATTGGCCTTTGGCTGCGAAAATATGGGGCCTCCCCCGTGAGGAAACCATTGACCGTATCGCAAAAGCCGCAAAAGATTTGGAACTGACGGATTACCTTAATCGGAGCATCTTTGCCCTGTCCAGCGGAGAGAAGCAGCAGATCGCCGTGGGCTCGGTCTATGCGCTTTCACCAAAGGTCTATATCTTTGACGAGCCCTCCGCAAATTTGGACTACGCGGCCACCAAGCGGCTTGCGGAGATCATGGGAAAATTGAAGCGGGACGGATACACCATCTTTGTGGTGGAGCACCGCTTTTACTATCTGCGTGATTTAATCGACCGGGTATTTCTCATACAAAACGGGAAAATCGAACAGGAATTTACAAGGGAGCAGTTCTGTTCCTTACCGGAGGAAACGCGCATATCCTATGGGCTGCGGACTGCATATCCGGAGCGGGATGCAGAGCATTATCAGGAGAAAGAACGCCGCCCCATGGGGAAACACCTGCTGAGTGTGCAGGGTCTTTCCTTTGCTTATCCGAAAGAGCAGGAGGTCTTTCGGAATGTCAGCTTTGAAGCCCACGCTGGGGATGTAATCGGCATCCTGGGCCATAATGGAGCGGGCAAGACCACCCTCTTGTCCATCCTGACCGGCCTCTTGAAGCAGCGGAACGGCGAGATCACATTTGACGGCAGGAAGCTCACTCCACGCCAGCGCCGGGCACTGTCCTATCTGGTCATGCAGGACACGGATTACCAGCTCTTTGCCAGCAGTGTGGAGGAAGAACTCTCCCTGGGGATTCAGGAGGACTGCAAAGAGAAGGTGGACGCCGCGCTGGAGGCGCTGGAGCTGTCCGAATACCGGGAGCAGCACCCGGCGGCCCTCTCCGGCGGGCAGAAGCAGCGGGTCACCATTGGCGCGGCCATCGTCAAGGACAGCCCAGTGATCTATTTTGACGAGCCCACCAGCGGCCTGGACTATGACTCCATGGTGCGGGTCAGCCGCCTGATTGAGCAGTTGTCCGCTTCCGGCGTGATCGTGTTTGTGGTCTCTCACGACTTTGAGTTTATCGTCCGGACCTGTACGGAGGTGGTCCAGCTGGACGACCAGGGGGCCGTTCAAAACCACCGGCTCACGCCGCAAATATTGAAAGCTCTGTCGGAACAGTATTTTCATTGATGGGAGGTTGAAATCATGTTTCAAAAGGTATTTGAATACGCGGGGCCGCATAAAAAGGGCCTCTACGCGGCCACAGCGGTAGTGCTGGTCAGCGTTTTGATGGGCGTCCTGCCCTTTGTGCTGGCCTACCAGGTAATTGCTCCGCTGGTGATGGGAGCGGAAATTGACGCTTCGTTTCTTATCCTGCGGGTGGCTTTGGTGCTGGTGTGCCTGGTCTTGCAGGCTGTTCTCTATGGCTGGGGGCTCAATCTTTCGCACAAGGCCGCCTATGACACGCTGCTCCGGCTGCGGACTGCCCTGCAAAAGCGGTTTGAGAAGCTGCCTCTGGGCGTGATCCAGGACAAGGGCACCGGCACGGTCAAAAAGCTGTTTGTCGATGATGTGGACAGTCTGGAGGTCCTGCTGGCCCACTCCATGCCGGAGGGGATCGCAAACCTGATGGTCCCCATCGCGGTCTATGTGGCTATGTTTTTCGTGGACTGGAAGCTGGCGCTGCTGTCTCTGGCCTCCATCCCCATCAGCCTGATTGCCATGATGACCATGTACTCGGTGGGCATGAAGAAAATGGGCCCCTACTATATGGCCGGCCAGAAGATGAACAACACCATCATTGAGTACATCAACGGCATGGAGGTCGTCAAGGTATTCAACAAGGACGCGGACTCCTATGAGCGGTTTCGCAAAGATGTTTCGGATTACCGGGATTACACCTTGGCTTGGTACAAGGCGGCATGGCCCTGGATGGCAATTTACAGCAGCCTCCTTCCCTGCACTGTGATTTTGACCCTGCCGCTGGGGGCGTGGTTTGTCCTCTCCGGCTGGTCGGCTCTGCCGGACCTGATTTTGGTGCTGTGCCTCTCCCTGAGCATCGGGATGCCGCTCCTCAAATCCCTGGGTTTCCTGCCCACCATGCCCCAGCTCAACTACAAAATTTCTGCGCTGGAACAGGTTTTGGATGCGCCGGAGCTTCAGCAGACGCCGGACAGCTTCCACGGCAAGGATGATACCATCGTTTATGACCATGTTTCCTTTGGCTACACCAAGACACAGCCCGGCCCGGACGGAAAGCCCATGGTGGTGGAGGATGAGGTGCTCCACGACATCAGCTTTACGGCCAAGGCCGGACAGAAAACGGCCCTGGTGGGAGAGTCCGGCTCGGGCAAGAGCACTCTGGCAAAGCTGTTGATCCACTACTATGACCCGCAGAAAGGCAGCATCTCCATCGGCGGACAGAAACTGTGTGACATGAGCCTGGAGGCGCTGAACAGCCGTATTTCCTATGTGGCGCAGGATCAATACCTGTTCAACACCTCTCTGCTGGAGAATATCCGCATGGGACGGTTGAACGCTACCGATGAGGAGGTCCTGGAGGCAGCGCGCAAGGCCCAGTGCATGGAGTTTCTGGAAAAGCTGCCCCAAGGTATCCACTCCATGGCGGGGGATGCGGGCAAGATGCTCTCCGGCGGTCAGCGCCAGCGCATATCTCTGGCCCGTGCCATCCTGAAGGACGCCCCTATTGTGGTGCTTGACGAGGCCACCGCCTACGCCGACCCCGAGAACGAGGAAAAGATGGAGGCGGCGATTGCGGAGCTGGTGAAGGGCAAGACTCTGGTTGTTATCGCCCATAAGCTGCCCGCGATTATGAACGCCGACCAAATCTGCGTTGTAGACCACGGCAAACTGGTTGCGGCAGGAAAGCATCAGGACCTGATCCAGTCCTGCCCGGAATATCAAAAGCTGTGGAAGGCGGCCCAGGACAGCGCCGAATGGAACATACATACCGCAAAGGAGGGAAACTAAATGTTTGCACTGTTTTCAAGGATTTTGAAACTTGCCGGTCCATATAAAGGGCGTATTCAGGGCGCTTTTGCCTGCGCGTTTGTGGAGTCGATCCTGTCTAAAATGCCGATCTTCCTGGCCTTTTTGGTGTTGAGCGGCTTTGCCGCCGGAACACTGACCGGGCAGACCTGCCTCTATGTGGGCCTTGGCCTCGCGGCGGCCGTGCTGGTGCAGATGCTGGTCCACTATCTCAGCGACAGCCTCCAGAGTGCGGCGGGCTACCTGATGTTTGCCGGGAAGCGCATGGAGCTGGGTGGACACCTGCGGAAACTGCCCATGGGCTACTTCACCTCCGGCAATATCGGCAAAATCAGTTCTGTCCTCAGCACCGATATGGTGTTTATTGAAGAAGTCGCCATGAGCACGCTGGGCAACATGATGAGCTACCTGCTGTCCTCCCTGGTTCTGCTGGCGTTTATGTTCTATCTGAATTGGCAGTTGGGCCTGATCGCGGCCCTTGTGACCATCCTGGCGTGGCTGGTTTCCAGAGGGATGAACAAAGTTTCCCTGCGGGAAGCCGCTGGCCGCCAGGAACAGAGCGAACGGCTGACGGACGCGGTGCTGTCCTTTGTGGAGGGCATCGGGGTCATCAAGAGCTATAACCTGCTGGGCGAGAAGTCGGAAGAACTGACCGGCAATTTCAAGCGGTCCAGAAATACATCCCTTGCCTTTGAGCGGAAGATGACTCCGTGGACTATGGGGCTGAATATCCTTTATGGAATCGGGATTGCCGCGATTTTTAGCCTGTCGGTCTTTCTGGAGCGGAGCGGAGTTCTTTCTCTGGCCTATGTGCTGGGCGTCCTCCTGTTTGTCTTTGACCTGTTCGGGCCGCTCAAGGCGCTCTATGGCGAGGCGTCCCGCCTGACCGTGATGAACGCCGCCCTGGACCGCATTGAGGCTGTATTGGAGGAGCCGGAGCTCCCGGACACAGGGAAACAGCATATTCCAGCTCAGGCACAGCCCGGCCAGCCGGAAGTGCGGTTTCATGATGTGGCCTTTGCCTACCAGGACAAGGAGGTGCTGCACCACATCAGCTTCTCTATGCGCCCAAATAGCATGACCGCTCTTGTGGGGCCCTCCGGCGGCGGAAAGTCCACCATCGCCAATCTTCTGGCCCGGCTGTGGGATGTGAAAAGCGGCAGTGTTGCCATCCGTGGTGTGGATACCCGGCAAGTCCCCCTCGCAGAGCTGATGGATCACATCAGCATGGTATTCCAGCGCGTGTATCTCTTCCAGGACACGATCTATAACAACATCAGTATGGGCAAGCCAGACGCCACCGAGGAGGAGGTCTATGAGGCGGCGAGGAAAGCCCGCTGCTACGATTTCATCATGGCTCTGCCTGACGGATTTCAGACTGTGGTGGGAGAGGGCGGCGCAACCCTCTCCGGCGGTGAGAAACAGCGTATCTCCATCGCCCGCTGTATTCTGAAAGACGCTCCCATTGTAATTTTGGACGAGGCGACCGCCAGCGTGGACACTGACAATGAGAGCTATATTCAGGAGGCTATCTCCGAACTGGTAAAGGGTAAGACCCTGCTGGTCATCGCCCACCGTTTGAACACCATCCAGAACGCCGACCAGATTTTGGTCATCAGTGACGGACAGATCTCGCAGCATGGCACCCATGAGGAATTGATGGAACAACCCGGTATTTATCAGGATTTCGTCCGTATCCGTATGAACTCTGCCGGTTGGAGCCTGTCTTGATGGAGAGGAGCTCCCCATGAAACAATTACACGCATCTGGCGAAGATTATCTGGAAGCAATCCTTGTCTTAAAGAGGAAGAAAGGCATGGTGCGCTCCGTAGATGTGGCCCGGCACCTTGATGTATCGAAACCCAGCGTGTGTCATGCGGTAGCTACCTTGAAAGAGGGCGGGTTTCTCACCATGGACGAAGACTCTTTCTTCCTGCACCTGACAGATGTGGGCAGAGAGGTTGCTGAATCACAGTCAGCACGATTACGATGGCAGGCGGCACGGGCGGAATGATGGACATCATCCGCCCGTGCCTGGTTGCCCTGCCGGTCCTCCTTCTGCTGCTGTCGCAGCGGTGGAAAGCCGCAGCAAGATTTTCAATTACATACGCAGTCCTCTACGGCCTGGAGCTGACAGTTATCCCCATGCTCACGGGTATGTGGAATTTCATCCTAAATGCGGCCAGCGGGATTTATACGCACATGCTCCCCCCGGTTTTGTGATGGGATACTACCTCATCAGCACAACGACCGTCAGTGAATTTGTAGCAGCCATGGAGCGGATGCACATCCCACAGAAAATTGTAATCCCTGTATCTGTAGTTTTCGCTTTTTCCCTACCGTCCGGGAGGAGTATGCCGCTATCCGTGACGCCATGAAAATGCGCGGGATCACAACGCTCCGCAGCCCCATGAAGATGATGGAGTACCGTATTGTTCCCCTCATGATGTCGGTTGCGAAAATAGGAGAGGAATTGTCGGCAGCCGCCTTGACAAGAGGGCTGGGTGCTCCCCGGAAGCGCACGAATATTTGTGAAATTGGGTTTGGGCCGCTGGATGTCCTGTTTGCCATTGTTTCAATCTTCGGATGGGCAGGATTTTTCTTGAAGTAAGGGGAGGACTATCGTGATCCAGTTGAACAACATCAATTTTTGCTACGCAGGCGGGGAAAACGCAGGCCGGCTGGAGCAAATCAATCTTGAAATTCCTGATGGACAGGTAGTTCTCCTGTGTGGGCGGTCCGGCTGCGGAAAAACCACTCTGACCCGCCTGGTAAATGGACTGATTCCCAATTACTATGAGGGGGAACTGACCGGAGAGGTCTTATTGGATGGCAAAACATCAGCCGGCTTCCGCTCTATGAAACAGCCAAGTATGTGGGCAGCGTTTTCCAAAACCCCAGAACGCAGTTCTTCACGGTGGACTCCACCAGCGAACTGGCCTTTGGGTGTGAGAATCAAGGGTTGCCCGAAAGCGAGATTATCCATCGGGTGAAATCCACCGCCGCACAGTTTGATATGGAAGATCTGCTGGGAAAAAATATTTTTCGCCTGTCCGGAGGAGAAAAACAGAAAATTGCCTGCGCTTCGGTTTCTGTCAGCAATCCGCCTGTTATCGTTTTGGACGAGCCATCTTCCAATCTGGATCAGTCAGCCACAGAGGATTTGCGCCGTATGATACGCATTTGGAAACAGCAGGGCAAGACCATCCTGATTGCGGAGCACCGGCTCTATTACCTCAAAGAACTGATAGACCGGGTCCTCTATCTGAACGATGGAAGAATCGAGAAAGACTATACGGCGCAGGAAGCGTTGAGCTTGTCCACAGGACAACAGATCAGCATGGGCCTTCGTCCGTTTGAGCTTGCGGCTTTTCCCTCGACGCCCCATCCTTTTGACGAGAAAGGACAGATTCAGTGTGAGAATTTTCATTTTGCATACACTAAGCATCGGGATGCCTTGAATATTGATTGTCTTTCCTTGCCGGAGGGCGGCATCGTTGCATTGATCGGACATAACGGGGCCGGAAAATCCACGCTGGCAAGATGCCTCTGTGGGCTGGAAAAACACTGCGACGGCGTTGTGAAGATGAATGGAAAGCAGTATAATAAAAAGCAACGGCTGGCCCTGTGCTACATGGTGATGCAGGATGTAAACCATCAGCTATTTACGGAAAGCACCGAGGAAGAAATGCTCATTAGTATGGCGGCCCCAAGCCCTGACCGGGCGGGTGCGGTTCTTGAGCGGTTGGATTTGATGCAGTTTAAGGACCGGCACCCAATGGCGCTCTCCGGAGGTCAGAAGCAACGGGTCGCCATTGCCACCGCTCTGGTTTCAGACCGAAAAATCCTGGTGTTTGATGAGCCGACCAGCGGATTAGACCTGCATCACATGAAAGAGGTGGCCGAGGAACTTCTGGCGATTCAGGATTTGGGGAAAACTTCCCTGGTCATCACACATGATTACGAATTGATTGCGAGCTGCTGTACTCATGTTCTCCACTTGGAGCATGGTGAAGTACAGGAGCAGTACGCGCTCGACAATATTGGTATCCAGCATCTGAAGGAGTTTTTTATCGGATCGAGGTGATTGCAGCTTGAACAGGAGCGACCAGTTTTTCTTGCAGCAAAACATGAATTTGGTCTGCCGGGATGAGTCCTGCTCTGTTTATAAAATGAAGAATGAAACGGGCGATGGTACTGCTACTTTTTACGAGGTGTATCCGGGGATCGGCGTCATGTATAACGATTTTCATATAGGTAGTTGTCCGTCAAGGCAGTTTGACAACACCCACAATATCTCTATCCATCATTGTCGGGAGGGGCGGATTGAATGGGAAGTAAGCAACGGGGCCTACCTATATCTCGCATCGGGAGATATTATGCTGGACAGTTCCGTGACGGTAAATCATCATTGTAGTTTTCCGGTCAGCCATTACCACGGAATCACGATTACGATTTCCGTTGAGGAAGCGATTGCCGGAATTGGTGATCTGCTCTCGCTGTTTGCTATTGACCTTGAGAAAATAGAACAGCAGTTTGCGTTGAAAGCGCGCCCTTTCATCATGCACGGAGATTCTGTTCCCGATCATGTGATTTCGGAGCTGTATCAGGTGCCGGAAACCATCCGTATAGAATATCTCAGGGTCAAGGTGTTGGAACTGCTGGTTACGCTCAAGACAGTAGACCCTACGATTTTAGGTGTAGAGCGCCCTTATTTCTATAAGACGCAGGTAGAAAAAGTCAAAGCAATCATGGCATTTATGACGGAGGAGCCGGAACATCACTTCACAATGGAGGAACTGTCGGAAAAGTTTGACATCTCTACTTCTGCCTTAAAGCAATGCTTCAAGGGCGTGTATGGTACGGCTATTTATACTTATATGCGGAATTACCGTATGGATATTGCCGCGTACCTTCTTACACAGACAGACGAGCCGATCACGGTGATTGCCGGGAAAGTCGGCTATACGAATACCAGCAAATTTTCCGAGGCGTTCAAGAAGGTAAAGGGCAAGACCCCGCTGGAATATCGAAAAGTTAAAATCTGAATGGAGTAAAAACCACCTGTGTGGAGTGGCAAACAAAGGGAATACCTGTAATACTTAGAGAGTATCAAGGCGATTGATACTCTCTATTTTTATTTCAGGAGGAAGGAAAATGAAGCAAAAAAGCTGGATCTCCATTGTGTTTTCCTTTGCTTCACAATGCCGGGGAAAGATCATCCTCTCCGTTTTGTGCGCGGTCATCAGTGTGGTTGCAGGACTGATACCCTATTGGAGTGTTTACCAAATCATCACGATCTTCATCGGCGGTTTACCTGTGATGGCAGAGGTTTGGAAATGGTGCTGGATCGGACTTGGCGCTTATGCGATACGCTTCTTGCTCTATGGTATTTCAACGAGCCTGTCCCATATATCTGCATACACCATTTTGGAGAACATCCGTCTGACCCTTGCCCAACGGCTGATGAAAGCTCCGCTGGGGACAGTCATCGGAGAGTCTGTTGGTAAACTGAAAAGTGTATTGGTAGACCGGGTAGAAACGATTGAGCTGCCCCTGGCCCACATGATCCCGGAGTGCATTTCCAACCTGCTGCTCCCTGCGGCGGTCTTTATCTATCTGGTCTGCATTGACTGGCGCATGGCCCTGGCTATGCTGGTAACAGTCCCTCTCGCTTTTATCGCTTTTTGCCATGATGATGAAGAATTTTAACAAACTGTATGCCGATTACATGGAATCCAATAACTATGTGAACGGCGTGATTGTGGAGTATGTGGAGGGCATCGAAGTAATTAAGGCATTCAATCAGTCCTCCAGTTCCTATGAGAAATTTGCAAAAGCGGTCCAGTCCTTTAAGGATTATACGCTCAAATGGTATCAAAGCACATGGAAGCTGATGAACTTTATTTCCGCGGTGCTTCCCTCTACTTTTTGGGAACGCTCCCCTATCGGAATGTACCTCTATTGGAATGGCAGCCTGGCCCCCAGGACCTTGTGATGTGCTTGATTCTGTCCCTGGGCATTGTAGGGCCACTGATGAATTTTACAACCTATGTCAATGAAACAAAGACGGTTGAGTACGCAGTCCATGATGTAGATAAGCTGCTCCATGTGGAGGAACTGCCTGATACCGGCAGCCCAGTGCAGATACAGTCTAAAGACATTCGGCTTCAGGATGTCTCTTTCTCTTACGATAGAGAAAAAGGTAAGCAGGTGCTTTCCCATATCAATTTGACAATCCCAGAGGGAAAGTTTACGGCGCTTGTCGGTCCGTCCGGTGGCGGGAAATCTACCATCGCCCGGTTGATTGCCCGCTTCTGGGATGTCAGCGATGGGCAGATCACCATTGGCGGCGCGGATATTCGGAGTATGCCGCTGTCCCAGCTTGCGGATTTTGTCAGCTTTGTGACTCAGGATAACTTCCTGTTTAATTGCTCCATCAAGGAGAATATCCGGCTGGGTAATCCAACGGCAACGGATGAAGAAGTCTATGCGGCGGCAAAAGCCGCCTGCTGTGATGAGTTCATTCAGAAGCTGGAACAAGGTTACGACACGATGGCCGGTGATGCCGGAAACCGGCTGTCCGGCGGCGAAAAGCAGCGTATTTCCATCGCCCGCATGATGCTGAAAAATGCTCCCATTGTTATTCTTGACGAGGCCACGGCATTTACTGACCAGGAGAATGAGGAAAAGATACAGCAGTCCATCGCAGCTTTGACAAAGGGAAAAACTCTCCTTGTGATTGCGCACCGCTTATCCACGATAAAAAATGCCGATCAGATCATTGTTTTGAAGGACGGACAGGTAGAGAACATCGGTACTCATGAACAGCTTCTGAATGGCGACCGGCTCTATCGGGATATGTGGGAAGCACACATCGGAGCGCAGAACTGGTCTGCAAACTCCGGGAAAGGGGGCAACTGATATGTTCCGCATTGTAAACCGGCTGATCCGCTGGACAGGAAACTATAAGCGGCGCATTTACATTGGGTTTATCTACGCATTGATTCACAGCATCTTTACCGCAATCCCTATCATGCTGGCTGCGTATGGATTAAGTGCGGTATTGGATGACTTCAACGGTATTAAGTCACTGGAAATTCGGGACATTTGGCTGATGCTGGGTGCCATGATAATGGCCGTATTAGGCAGATACCTGTTCTCTTATCTTCGCGCTGTGACACAGGAAAGCGTCGGCTATGAGGCCACCGCCGATGAGCGCGTTCGTCTTGGCGATATTTTGAAACGGGTATCCCTGGGCTTCTTCAGCAAAAACAATATGGGCGAACTGTCTGCGGCCGCAACAACCGACCTCTCCTTTCTGGAAATGTTCGCTATGAACATGGTCAACACTGTGGTAAACGGCTATATCACCGTCATCGTCCTGATTTTGTTTCTTGCCTGCTGCAGCCCTCTCGCTGGCGGTATTGCGCTGGCCGGTATCCTGCTCTCCGGCCTTTTCCTGCACCTGCTGGAAGCGCGCAGCCGCAAAAACGCGCCTATCCATCAAAAGGCACAGGACGATATGGTGGAAAGCTCCATCGAGTATCTGCGGGGGATGCAGGTGGTAAAAGCATTTAAGCAGGAGGGCGTGTCTATCGCTGGTATCCGCAAAGCATATAGCGACAGCAAGAAAATCAACATCAAAATTGAAGTGGAATATATGCCCTTCAACTGCCTGCACCTGTTCTCTCTGAAAGCTGCCTCCATCGCCATTGTCGCTGTGGCCGCTCTGCTGACCTATAACGGCAGTATGGAACTTCCTACCATGCTCATGCTGGATATGTTCTCCTTTATGATTTTTGGAAGTGTGGAGGCCATGAACAACGCAGCCCATGTGCTGGAGGTCATTGATGCCACCCTGAACAAGCTGGACGGCATCGAACACGCGGACATCATCGACAGGGACGGAAAGGATATTCCCCTGCGGAATACGGACATCGCCTTCCATGATGTAACCTTCTCCTATGACAAAACGCCAGTCCTGAAAAATATCAGTTTTTCTATTCCACAGGGCAGCACCACGGCAATCGTAGGGCCTTCCGGCAGCGGTAAAACCACAATCTGCAATCTGATTGCCCGTTTCTATGATGTGGACTGCGGAGAGATAACAATAGGAAGCGAGAATATACGGGACATGACCTGTGACAGCCTGCTCCACAATATTTCGATGGTCTTTCAAAAGGTTTATTTGTTCCACGACACCATTGAGAACAACATCCGTTTCGGCAACCCCAATGCAACCCAGGATGAGATTATAGAGGCGGCCAAAAAAGCACGCTGCCATGACTTCATCATGTCCCTGCCTGACGGCTACCAGACAGTGATTGGAGAGGGAGGCTCCACACTGTCTGGCGGTGAAAAGCAGCGCATATCTATTGCCCGCGCCATTTTGAAAAATGCGAATATCGTTATCCTTGATGAAGCAACTGCAAGCATTGACCCCGAAAATGAACACCTGATCCAGCAGGCCATCAGCAAGTAAGGGAACAAGAAAACGGCCTTTGTTTTATAGCAAGGGCCGTTTTCGATTTGTGCGGATAGGAAAACATCAATAACTCCAACCAAACGGAATAAAGTCGTCTAAACGGAATAGACAGGCAGGGAAGTCCTCGGTAAAATACATCATGTGAGATGGACGCCCGGCGTCCTATTTTTCACGAACGAAGTTAGCATAATCTAACCAAAAAGGAGAGAACATTATGTCTGAACCAGTCAAAGGCCGCGGGATGAGCGGCAAGGATGTCATTACTGTGGGGATTTTCTCCGCCATTTACTTTGTCATCAACTTTGCCTTTATGCTTCTGGGCGGGCTGCACCCGCTGCTGTGGATCTTGATGCCGGGCTTTATCGCCCTGTTTACCGGCATTCCATATCTCATGATGTGCGCCAAGGTGCAGAAGGTGGGCTCCGTCCTGTTGATGGGACTCATCACGGGCCTCATTTACTATGTCACCGGGCAATTCACCGTTGTGATCCTGGTATCCTTCGTTCTGGCCTGCGGCTTGGCTGAAATTACCCGTGTCATCACCCACTACCGGAGCATGGCCGGCAACCTGGTATCCTTTGTGCTGTTCTCTGTGGGCATGGTGGGCTCTCCGCTCCCGATCTGGCTGATGCGGGAGGACTTCCTGCGGCAGATCACAGAACAGGGGATGCCGGCGGACTATGTGAACACTCTGGCGGCCCTTTCCTCCAATGGAATGCTGATCGTTCTGTTCCTGGCGCCTGTTGTTGGAGCGGTCATCGGCGGCATCCTTGCCCGCGCCATGTTCCGCAAGCACTTTGAAAAGGCTGGCCTGGTGTAAGATGGGGAACGGAAAGAAATCGATCTTTGATCCGAGAGCCGGACTGTGGATTCTGATTGCCGCCAATATCATCGCGTTCAGCGACCATACTCTGTGGGTGGAACTGGCGCTGGTCGCTCTGCTGCTGGCGTTGATGGTCGTCCACAGAAGATTTACAATGGCAGTCAAATGGGCTGTTGGATATTGCGCCCTGCTGGTCTTTCAACAGGTGATCCTGCCGGCGTCGCCTATGATCATCGCCACCAGCTTCACTATCTTTGCCACCTATACCCGCCGGATGTTCCCCTGCCTGATGACCGGATCGCTGATGTTGAAATGCACCCCTCTGCGCTACCTGATCGTAGGGCTGCGGCAGTTACATATTCCCCAGAAGCTGATCGTGGCTATTTCCGTGACACTGCGGTACTTCCCCGCTATCCGGGAGGAGATCGGCCACATCCGGGACGCGATGAAGCTGCGGAATATCCGGGGGCTCAGCCGCTTGGAGTGTACGGTGATGCCCCTCATGGTGTCCGCTACGGAGACGGCAGAGGAGCTCTCCGCGGCGGCCGTGACCCGAGGAATCGAAAATCCAGCCCGGAAGACCAGCGCCGTGTCCCTGCGTCTAATGCCAGCAGACCTGACGGGGATGCTGTTGGTCCTGGCCTTGCTGATAGGCTCATTTGTGGTACAATAAGGGGGAGTGACGATGATAGGTTTGGAACAGGTTTCCTTTGGCTATGGAGAAAAACAGGAAACGCTTTCCCAGGTCAGCGCCACTGTTGCCCGCGGAGAGTGCGTCCTGCTGTGCGGGGCCTCCGGCTGCGGAAAGACCACAGTGACGAAGCTGATCAACGGCCTGATCCCGGCTTTTACTCCCGGATGCCGTCTGGAGGGACGGGTGATGGTAAACGGGCTTGCGCCGCGGGAAACACCCATGCATGAACTGGCCCGGCGGGTAGGCTCTGTGTTTCAAAATCCAAAGTCCCAGTTTTTTAATCTGGACACCGACAGCGAACTGGCCTTTGGGTTGGAAAATGAGGGCCGTCCGCCGGAAGAGATCCGCCGCCGTGTGGAGCAGGTCGCGGAAACGCTGCATCTCCAGGACCTGCGGGGAAAAAACATCTTTTCTCTGTCCGGTGGGCAAAAGCAGCTTCTTGCCTTTGGCTCCGTCTATGCCATGGGCCCCGAACTCTATGTGCTGGACGAGCCGACGGCCAATCTGGATCAGGAGGCCATTGCCCGCCTTCACGACCAGATCTCCGCTTTGAAGCGGCAGGGCTGCACAATCGTGGTGGCGGAGCATCGCCTGTACTTTCTCACCGATCTCATCGACCGGGCGTTTTATCTTCGGAGCGGGGTGCTGGAGCGCACCTTCACCGGGGAGCAGTTTCGCAGCCTGCCAGACCCGGAGCGGGAGGCCCTGGGGCTGCGTACTCTGACCCCGGCGGTATGCACGCTCCCCTCTGTGGAACCGGCTGGCACCAAAGAAGGTTTATCTATTGAGGGGCTGGCCTGTGCTTTCCGCAAGGAAGCACCTGTATTCCGAGACCTGTCCTTTTCCGCCCGCCCCGGCGAGGTGGTGGCGATCACCGGACCCAACGGCGTGGGCAAGACCACCCTTTCCCGCTGCCTTTGCGGGCTGCTGAAAGAACAAGCGGGACAAATTCTGCTGAATGGAAAGCCTCTGGATCGAAAAGGCCGCCAGCGGTCGGCTTTCTGTGTCATGCAGGATGTAAACCATCAGCTGTTCTCCGACAGCGTGTGGGGAGAGTGCCAGATGTCCGCGCCGGAGGCATCTGACGATCAGATTTCGGAGGTGCTGGACAGCCTCCACCTGCTGTCCTTTCGGGAGCGGCATCCGATGTCTCTCTCCGGGGGGCAGAAGCAGAGGCTGGCAGTGGCCACGGCCCTGCTGTCGGAGAAGCCGGTGCTGATTTTTGACGAGCCTACCAGCGGTTTGGACTATGCCCGTATGGTGGAGGTGTCCGGGGTGATACGCAGTCTGGCAAGGCATGAGCGGATTGTTCTGGTGGTCACCCATGACCAGGAATTCATGCAGAGAGCCTGTGACCGGGTGCTGCGATTGTAAAAGGAGAAATTTCATGCTGGAGCAAGTAATGGCAGACAACGGATTCCCTGTCCCGCTGGTGGAGGGTGGAAACTGCCGGGTCTTTCAGTTTCACAGCGGTACCGGAGAGGGGATCATGACACAATACGACCTGTTCCCCGGCGTATCCCTGATGTACAACGATTTCCATATGGAGAGCTATGATTCCGCGTTCCGTACAACGGAGGATCTGCTGTGCATCGATTACTGCCGCCAGGGGCGCATGGAGTACCCTGCCGGCCCGGATGCGTACTCCTATGTGGAGGCGGGCGACCTGAAGCTGGACCGGCGGCTGGAGCACCAGGGCCATTTTACCTTCCCCCTTGCCCATTATCACGGGATCACCGTTGGCTTTGCGCTCCCCCAGGCCGCCCAATCGCTGAAGGAGTGGATACGGGAATTTCCGGTGGATCTGGCCCGGCTCCAGGATAAATTCTGCGCCAGCCGCCATCCCAAGGTGCTCCATGGGGCGCCCTCCATTGATCACATTTTTCAGGAGCTCTACGCGGTGCCGGAGCAGATCAAGCTCCCTTATTTCCGCATCAAGGTGCTGGAATTGCTCCTGTATCTGGACGCGCTGGAGCTGCCAAAGGATGCGGAAAAGCCTTACTTCTATAAATCCCAGGTGGAAAAAGTGAAGGCTATCCATCGGTTATTGACGGGGGAGCTGGAACGCCACTATACGATTGCGGAATTGTCCGAACGGTTTTCTGTCCCGGCTACGGCGCTGAAGGAGTGCTTCAAGTCGATTTATGGGCAGCCCATCAACACCTATATGCGTAATTTCCGCATGGACCAGGCCGCGCTTCTGCTCCAGCAGGAGCCTCAAATGGGAGTGGCAGAGATCGCTGGACGGGTAGGTTATGACAGCTCCAGCAAATTTGCCGCCGCATTCAAGGAAGTCAAGGGCAAGACGCCTCTGGAGTACCGGCGGGAAAGCCAATAAATTTTTCCGTCCAAACGGGACCAGACCGGCAGGACGGAGCGGACAGAGGAAGAAGAATTTCTTATAATCGTTGTAGTTAGCGCAAGCAAACTACAACGATTTTTCTTTGAGAGGAGTATTGCACATGAAGGAACGAACTTGGCTCGGTATCCTGCTCTCCTTCGCCGCACCCTGCCGGGGGAAGATGGCCGGGTCTGTGGTACTGGCTATTCTCAGTGTGGCCGGGGGCTTCGTACCGTATCTCGGCGTTTATCAAATCATCCGGCTCTTTCTGGAGCGTCAGGCGGACTGGGAGGGCATTGTATTTTGGTGCGGCGTGTGTCTGGCCGGCTATGCCGTCAAGGTGGCGGGATATGCCCTGTCCACCATGCTGGCCCATGTATCCGCCTACACGATTTTGGAGGGCCTGCGCCTTCAGGTGGCGGACCGGCTGATGGGGGCGCCGCTGGGCGAGGTGGAAAGCCGGCCCATTGGCTCCATGAAAAGCACCATCGTGGACCGTATTGAAGATGTGGAGCCGCCTCTGGCTCACATGATCCCGGAACTCAGTTCCAATCTTCTGCTGCCTTTGGTCGTGGTCATCGCCATGTTCGCCATCGACTGGCGGATGGGCCTTGCCCTGCTGGTGACCATCCCGGTGGCGCTCATCCCCATGACCTTCGGGATGCGGACCTATAACAAGAATTACGCCGCCTACATGGAGGCCAACGCCCATGTGAACAGCGTGATCGTGGAATATGTAGAGGGCATTCAGGTGGTGAAGGCGTTCAGCCAGGGGGAGCGGTCCTATCAGAAATTCGCCCAAGCGGTGGCCTCCTTCCGGGACTTCACCATGGGATGGTTCCGCTGCACCTGGGCCTCCATGAATCTGTGCCTGTCCATTCTGCCGACCACCCTGCTGGGGACCCTGCCGGTGGGCGTCGCGCTCTATCAGGCGGGGATACTGGACCCGGCCCAGGTGACGCTCTGCCTGATGATGGCCCTGGGGATCGTGTCCCCCCTGATGAGCGCCACCGCCTTCATCAACTCCATGAAAAGTATGCAGTTTGCAGTAAAGGACACCCGTGAACTGCTGAATTTGCCCCAGCTTGCGCAAGCGGAGCAGAATGTCCATCTGGAAGGCAGCAGCATCCAGATGCGGGATGTATCTTTTTCCTATGGCGGGACAGAGGGCAAGGAGGTGCTTCGCCATCTGAACTTGACCATCCCACAGGGAAAATTCACCGCCCTGGTGGGGCCGTCGGGCGGCGGAAAGTCTACCATCGCCCGGCTGACCGCCCGGTTTTGGGATGTGACGGGAGGCTCCATCACCCTGGGCGGACAGGACATCCGCAAGCTCCCGCTGAAGCAGCTCTCCCAGTCCATCAGCTTCGTCACCCAGGACAACTTCCTCTTTGACTGTTCCCTGAAAGAGAACATCCGGCTGGGGCGTCCGGGGGCCTCGGACGAGGAAGTGCTGGCGGCTGCTCAGGCGGCCCAGTGCGAAGAATTCATCGGCCGGCTGGAGCATGGCTGGGATACGACGGCCGGAGACGCGGGCAAGCAGCTCTCCGGCGGAGAGCGTCAGCGCATCGCCATCGCCCGCGCCATTTTGAAGGACGCCCCCATTGTGATTTTGGACGAGGCGACCGCCTTCACTGATCCCGAGAATGAGGACAAAATCCAACGCTCCATTATGGCGCTTTCCAGGGGGAAAACGCTGCTGGTCATCGCCCACCGGCTCTCCACCATCCAGAACGCGGACCAGATCGTGGTGCTGGAGAAAGGGAGCGTTGCAGACTGTGGCACACAGGAAGAACTGCTGGGCCGCTGCCCGCTGTATCAGACCCTTTGGACGGCCCATGTGGGGGCGCGAAACTGGGCGGTCACATCCGGCAAAAAGGAGGGGAATTGAGATGTTTCACAGCGTAGGACGCATTATGGGATGGGCAAAGAACTATCGAAAGCGAATGATTCTGGGCTTTGTGTGCTCGTTTTTTGCAACATGGTGTACCGCGGGGCCGGTGATGCTGGCGGCCTGGGCCCTGGGGCGGATGATCGGGAACGCCTGGGGAGAAAATGAGCTTTCCGGCTCTCTCCCATGGCTGTGCTTATCTGGCATCGTCGTTCTGATCCTGCTGCGGTTTTTCTTCACCTATTGGAAAAACCGGCTTCAGGAGAGCATCGGCACGGAACGGGCGGCAGAGCAGCGGATGGAACTGGGAGATGTGCTGAAACGGGTGTCCCTTGGGTACTTTGCCAAAAACAATCTGGGGGACATTTTGGCGGCGCTCACCACGGAACTGAGCACGCTGGAACTCCAGAGTATGAAGATGGTGGACGCGGTGGTGAACGGCTATATCCAGGTGGCCGTGATCCTGCTGTGCGTGGCGATTTTCTGCCCGCCTGCCGCGCTGGTGGCGCTGATCGGTGTGCTGGTGTCCGCCTTTGCCCTGCGGGGCATTGGCCGTCAGAGCGCCCGCACCGCTCCTGTGGGCCACCGGGCTCAGGAGGCATTGTCCGGCGCGGCCGTCGAATACATCCACGGCCTGCCGGTGGTGAAGTCCTTTGGGCAGGACGGGGTTTCTGTTCAGCGGTTCCGGGACGCCTGCCGGGACAATAAGGCCATCCGCATCAAAAACGAGTTTGGGTTCGTCCCCTGGAACTGCCTGCATCTGTTCGCTCTGCGGGCGGCGTCCGTGGGGCTGGTGCTCGCCGCGGGCCAGCAGGCTTTGGCAGGCGCTTTACCGCTCCCGTATTTCCTGATGATCGCCCTGTTCTCCTTCACCATTTTCGGCAGTGTGGAGGCCATCAATGACGCGGCCCACATCCTGTCGGTGACAGATTCGGTGCTGGACCGGCTGGAGGAACTGGAGCGCACCGACTTCATCGACAAGGACGGCAGGGAGATAACCCCAGAGCAGTTCGATGTGTCCCTCTCCCATGTATCCTTCGGGTATGGGAGCCGCGAGGTGCTCCACGATGTGACTTTTACCGCGCCCCAGGGGACCACTACCGCCATTGTGGGGCCGTCCGGCTCCGGCAAGAGCACGATATGCAATCTGGTAGCCCGCTTCTATGACGCGGACCGCGGCTCCGTGTCGGTGGGCGGCCACGATGTGAAAGAATTTACCTGCGAAAGCCTGCTGCGAAATATCTCCATGGTCTTTCAGAATGTGTATCTCTTCCAGGACAGTGTGGAGAACAACATCAAATTCGGCTGCCCGGACGCCACCCATGAGCAGGTGGTGGCCGCCGCCAAAGCTGCCTGCTGCCACGACTTCATCTCGGCCCTGCCGAACGGCTATGACACCGTGATTGGAGAGGGCGGCTCCACCCTCTCCGGAGGAGAGAAGCAGCGCATCTCCATCGCCCGGGCCATTTTGAAGGACGCTCCTATCGTCATCCTTGATGAAGCGACCGCCAGCGTAGACCCGGAGAATGAACACCTGATCCAACAGGCTCTGTCCGCTTTGACAAAGGGGAAAACCATCCTCACCATCGCCCACCGGCTGGCTACCATCCAGAACGCGGATCAGATTCTGGTGGTGGAGGATGGCCGTATCGCCCAGCGGGGTACCCATGCGGAACTGATGGCCC
>VOFI01002333.1_pt1 | contig 47910 bp, 67 predicted proteins | sample 5384131 | NCBI WGS metagenome assembly VOFI01 (sample SAMN12384728, study PRJNA508395) | human gut metagenome | isolation source: healthy gut H | host: Homo sapiens
CACCGCCTCCTCGGTGCGGCGCAGGGCGTCCTCGCAGTACTCGTTGGCGGAGCGCTTCAACTCCCGGCTGCGCTCCTCCGCCTGGCGCATCAATTCAGCAGAGCGCTGCTTGGCCTGGTTCAGCACGGACTCCTCTGCCAGCATGCGCTGCGCCTCCGCCTCCGCCTGCTTGCGGATCACCTCCGCCTCCCGCTTAGCCGCGGCGATATAGTCGTTCCGGGAGGCCATCAGCTTCTTAGCCTCGGACAGTTCCACCGGGAACTGGGCCCGGATGTCGTCGATCAGGTCCAGGGCGCGGTCCCGCTCCAGCACGCACTTGTCGCTGGAAAGGGGCATATTCTTGGCCTCATCCACCATTTCAAAGAGCATATCCAGCAGTTCTTCCACACCGCTTGCCATCAGTCATGCTCCTTTTTCCTGCGCCTGGCGCATTTTCCGGTCTACGTCGTCCACGATCTCCCGGGGACGAACTCCCCCAGGTCTGCTCCATACCGGGCCATCTCCTTCACCACGGTGGAGCTGAGGTAGGTGTATCTTATCGCTGGAGGCCAGGAACATGGTCTCCAGCCTGGGGTTCAGCTTGCGGTTGATGACCGCCATCTGGACCTCCTGCTCAAAGTCGGATACCGCCCGCAGGCCCTTCACCACCACATGAGCCTTCCTGCGCTTGGCATAGGCGGCCAACAGCTCGTCGGAGAAGTCAACTTCCACGTTGGGAAAGCGGGCAGTACACCGTTCCAGCAGCTCCACCCGTTCCTCCGGGGTAAACAGCCCGTGCTTCTTGGAATTCACCATCACACAGACGATCACCCGGTCAAAGCACTGAGCGGCCCGCTTGATGATGTTCAGATGCCCCAGGGTGACTGGGTCAAAGCTGCCGGGATAGATAGCGGTCTTCATGGTCTCGGGTCACTCCCCTGACGGCGGTAAACTGTCAGTTTGATCCTGCCGTACCGGTATTCCCTCCCCTTTTCATAGGGGGAGGTGCCAGCGGGGGAAGCTCCCTCTCCGCGGGACTTTCGCAAATCATTATACCATGTTCCGAAAGAATGTCAATCTTCGACACCAGCTCCAGAGTCTGCTCCAGCAGCTGGGTCTGATAGGGCGGGTCCAGGAATATGACACCAAACCGCTCCCGGCCCCCACTGAGGAAGGAGATCGCATCCCCTGCACCACTCGGCCCGCCTTCTCCAGTCCGGTAGCCTTCAGGTTCTCCCGGATGAGGGCAGCAGCCTCCCGCCGGGCGTCCACAAAGGTGCATCGCTCCGCCCCCGGGACAGAGCCTCGATCCCCAGCTGTCCGGTGCCGCCGAACAGGTCCAGGACGCTCCGCCCCTCGATCTCGAACTGGATGATGTTGAACAGGGACTCTTTTACCTTGTCGGTGGTGGGCCGGGTGTCCATCCCCTGGAGCTCTTTCAGTCTTCTGCCCCGTGCGGAGCCGGAGATCACTGCATGGTCACTCTTCCTTTCTCTCAGCCTGATCCTGATTTTCTGTCTCTCCCCTGTGGAAATACTGGTACACCGCCTGGGCCGTGCTCTGGGGGACCGCCCGCTCCAGCTCCTCCAGAGATGCCTGCCGGATGGCCTTCACGCTTTTGAAGTGCTTTGAGCAGCTGGGCCCGGCGCTTTTCCCCCACCCCGGGTATTTTGTCCAGAACGGAGCCTTTTACGTGTCCCGCCTGGAGCTGACGGTGGTATTCGATGGCGAAACGGTGGGTCTCCTCCTGGATCTGCCCGATGAGGGAGAACACTGCCGGCACCGCCTGGATACCGATCTCCCGCCCGTCGGGGTGGACCAGGGCCCTGGTGCGGTGCCGGTCATCCTTCACCATGCCGAAGGCGGGGATGTCCAGCGCCATGGCCTCCAGCACCCGCCTGGCCACCCGCACATGCTCCAGACCGCCGTCAATGAGCAGCAGGTCGGGCTTCTCCACAAATTTTTCGTCCCCGTCCAGATACCGGCGGAACCGCCGGGTCAGCACCTGCTCCATGGAGGCGTAGTCGTCCGGGCCCTCCATATCCTTCAGCTTAAAGCGGCGGTAGTCCCGCTTCAGGGGCCTTCCGTCCGCATATACCACCATGGAGGCCACAATGTCGCTGGCTCCCTGGTTGGAGATATCGTAGGACTCCATCCGCCGGGGGGGCTCCTCCAGGCCCAGCATCGGGCCAGCGCCTCCAGCAGCTTGTTCTGCCGCTCCTCCCGGGTGGTGGCCCGCTCCACCTCCTCCGCCGCGTTCTGGTTGGCCAGACGGATCAGATCCATTTTTGCCCCCCGCTGGGGGGTGACCAGCTCCACCCGGCTGCCCACCTGCTCGGACAGCATCCGGGTGAGGGGGACCTGGTCGGGCAGCTCACAGGGCAGCAGGATCTGCCTGGGCAGCCGGCTTCGTCCCACATAGTACTCCCGCACCAGGGAGGAGAGGACCTCCTCCTCGTCCTCCTCCATGGGGTCTCCAGCAGGTCCATATCCTTGGCCGCCAGCTCCCCCTCCATGTAGTGCAGGACCACGAAGCAGCTCTTGGCTGTCCCCCGGAAAAAGCCGGTGACGTCGGTATCCGCCAGGGAGCCCGCCACCACCTTCTGCCGCATCCCCAGCAGCTCGATGGCCTGGATGCGGTCCCGCAGCTCCGCCGCCCGCTCGACGCGCAGTTCCTCCGCGGCCCGCTCCATCTCCGCGGTCAGGTCGGCCTTGACCTCCTTGAACCGCCCCTCCAGCAGGGAGACCGCCTGGGCGATGGCCTCCTCATGCTGCTCCTTCATCTGGAGGCTGCGGCAGTAGCCGTCGCACTTCCCCATGTGGAAGTTCAGGCAGGGGCGCTCCTTCCCGATGTCCCGGGGGAATTTCTTCCGGCAGGAGGGCAGGCGCAGGGCGGTGCGCAGGGCGTCCACGATAGCCTGGGTGGCGTGGCGGCTGGCGTAGGGGCCGAAATAGCGTGCCCCATCCTCCGCCGCCCGGTTGGCCAGGGAGAAGCGGGGGTACTCTCCCCGGACAAGCGGATGTAGGGGTAGCCTTTATCGTCCTTCAGCAGAATATTGTACCTGGGCTGGTGCCGCTTGATGAGAGAGCTCTCCAGGACCAGGGCCTCAAACTCGCTGTCCGCCACGATGACGTCAAAGTGGTCGATCTGGGACACCATGGCCCGGGTCTTCTCCGTGTGAGAGGCGGAGTCCTGGAAATACTGGGACACCCGGTTTTTCAACGCCTTGGCCTTGCCCACATAGATCACCGTGTTTTGGCATCCTGCATGATATACACGCCTGGCTTCAGAGGCAGGGCGTGGGCCTTTTCCTTCAATTCGTCAAATGTCATCTGAGGGGGCCTCCCGGGGAGAGTTAAAAAAGGCACCGCGCGAAGCGGTGCCTTTGCGGATCTGCGCTGTGTGGCTCACTCGGAAAAATCGGAGGAGATCATCTTGTAGAGTGCTTCGACCGCTTCCTTCTCATCCGGACCATCCGCAATGAGCTTGATAGGAGTACCTTTGACAATACAGGGAGAACACGCCCAGAAGGCTCTTGGCGTTGACCTTGCGCTCCTCCTTCTCCACCCAGATAGAGCTCTTGAACTCGTTGGCCTTCTGGATAAAGAAAGTGGCGGGTCTGGCATGCAGACCTACCTGATTATTCACGACTGCTTCCTGACTATACATGGCTGTACCTCCGCACTCGATTTGTGTGTTACTTAGCATACCAAATTCATCCCGCATCCGTCAATGACATTTTTCACAAATCTGCCTTCTTTTCTCAACAAAAATTGCGGGAGGTCCACGGCATTCGGCGGCAGATGCCCTTCTTCCCGGTCTCCGCCCACCGCTGGGCCGGCCGTGCGCTTTGCCCTGTCCCCCGGGTGGAAAGAGGGGCCCGGGACTTACCGCAGCTCCGCCACGGTGACGCCGTCCTCCCCCTCGCCGTAGCGGCCGGGGCGGAAGGATTTGATATAGCGGCTGCGCTTCAGATGCTCCCGCACCGCCTTGCGCACCGCGCCGGTCCCCTTTCCATGGATGATGGTCACGCTCTCCAGCTTGCCCATCATAGCAGTATCCAGGAAGCGGTCCAGCACCGCGATGGCCTCGTCGGTCATCATGCCCCGCAGATCGATCTCAGAGGGGGCCGCGGCGGCGCGCAGGGTGTGCTGGGCCCGCTGGATGCGCCGGGCCTCCTTCTGGGTCTGGGTCTCGCCCTCCACTACCCGCACCTCGTCCTGCTTGGCGGAGATCTTCAAGATCCCCGCCTGGAGCTGAAGGGTGCCGTCCTTGTTTACCGACAGGACGCTGGCTCTGGTCCCCATGGATACCAGCTCCACCGTATCCCCGGCCCGGGCCGGCCGGGTGGGGGGCGGGGCCTCCGGCTCCTGCGCCGCCCCGCCGATGGACCGCTCCGCCTCGTTGAGCAGGCGGCGGGCCTCCGCCCGTCCGTCGTTCACCTGCTGCCAGTCCAGGTCCTGCCGCTTTTTCAGCTCCTTCAGTTCGGAGATGGCCAGATCGCTGGCCGCCCGGGCCTCCTGGATGATGGCGCGGGCCTCCGCCTGGGCCTTCTCCACCACCTTGGCCCGCTCCTCCTCCAGCCGCTTCCGGTACTCCCGGGCCTTGGCGGCAGACTGCTCCATCTCCAGCTTCAGCCGCCGGGCCTCCGCGCGCTCCTTCTCCATCTCCTGGCGCTGCTGGTCCAGCTTGGTGAGTACATCCTCAAAGCGCACGTTCTCCGCGTCCAGGCGGGCGGCGGCCTTTTCGATGATATACTCGGGCAGGCCCAGGCGCCGGGAGATAGCGAAGGCGTTGGATTTGCCCGGGATGCCCAGGATCAGCCGGTAGGTGGGGGCCAGGGTGTCCACATTGAACTCGCAGGAGGCGTTCTCCACCCCTTCGGTGGTCATAGCGTACACCTTTAATTCCGCGTAGTGGGTGGTGGCCGCCACCAGTGCCCCCAGCTCCCGGGCACTCTCAATGACGGCCGCCGCCAGGGCGGCGCCCTCCACCGGGTCGGTGCCCGCCCCCAGCTCGTCGAACAGGATCAGGGTCTGACCGTCCGCCTCCTTCAGGATGCCCACGATGTTGGTCATGTGGGAGGAGAAGGTGGACAGGGACTGGGCGATGGACTGCTCATCCCCGATGTCAGAGAGCACCCGGCGAAGACCCGCACCATGCAGTCTGCCCCGGCTAGGGATGTGCAGCCCGCACTGGGCCATCAGGCTCAGCAGGCCAATGGTTTTCAGGGTCACGGTTTTGCCGCCGGTGTTGGGGCCGGTGATCATCAGGGTATCGAACCGGTCCCCCAGCTCCAGGTCGTTGGCCACCGCCTTCTTTTTTATCCAGCAGGGGTGCCGCGCCCCCGCAGCCTCAGGTACCGTTCCGACAGGCCGGGCTGGCTGGCCTCCATGTTCAGGGACAGCCGGCCCCGGGCGAAGATGGCGTCCAGCCACACCAGCAGGTCATAGTCCTCCGCGATGTCCTCCTTGTGGGCGGCGCACTGGGCGGACAGCTCCGCCAGGATGCGCTCGATCTCCTTTTTCTCCTGGGCCATGAGCTCACGCAGCTCGTTGTTGGCCTTCACCACGCCCATGGGCTCGATGAAGAAGGTGGAGCCGGAGGAGGACACGTCGTGGACCAGGCCGGGGATGGCGTTCTTGTGCTCCGACTTCACCGGTACCACGTACCGGTCGGAGCGGATGGTAATGATGGACTCCTGGAGGTACTTGGACTGGTTGGAGGAGATCAGCCGCTGGAGGATGTCCCGCACCCTGGCCTCGGTGGAGCGCATGTGCCGCCGGATGGAAGCCAGCTCGGGGCTGGCGGCGTCGGCGATCTCCTCCTCACCCACGATGGAGCCGGTGATGTTGTCCTCCAGGAAGCGGTTGGCGGTGAGGGAGCGGAACAGGTGGGAGATGACGGTCTTTTCCTCCCCGGCCCCGTAGTCCCGCGCCCCCCGGGCGCACCGCAGCACAGAGGCGATGTCCAGCAGCTCCCGGGTAGACAGGCTCCCCCATATCCGCCCGCTGGAGGCTGGCCCCCACGGGCTTGACGCCGGAGAAGCCGGGGCTCCCCCGCAGAATGAGCATCTTTACCGCGGCGGAGGTCTCCTCCTGCGCCCGGGCCACGTCGTCCAGATCAGTGAGGGGACGCAGTGCCAGGCAGCGCTCCTTTCCTCCAGGGTGGCCGCGCAGTCGGCAAGAAGAGCCAGCACCTGGGGCAGCTCCAGGGTGGCCATAGATTTTTCAAACAGTTCACTCATATACAAAACTCCTGGATCGTTGGTCACATTCCATTTTGGCGGTTCAAGGACCGCCGTACACGTTTTATTGTCTCATAAAAGCCTCCGGTTGACAAGCCCCGGGCCTCGCTCCCTGTATTTTTTGCCCACTCCCGCCGGCCGAGCTCCACATACGCCCGCCCTGTCACCATGGCGGCAGGGCGGGCGTATGCTATTTTGACCCGGTCCCAGCCCTCTTGGTCCAGGTCCTCCACTGCACTCACCCTTTTGCAGTACATAGCGGAAGGTCCACCGCAGAAGGGAAAGGCCAAGGAATGCCTCCATGAGCAGGGAACATGACCACAGCACAATGCTTCCCGCTTTCATGACAGCGGCACCGCCCCCGTCAGATCCGGGGGCTTTTTCAGCACCTCTGCATGAGTAAAATACAGGCGGTCCCGCGCGGGATACCAGAAATACTCGGCCCCCACCCAGCCCTGCTCCAGCAGCTCCATCACCACCCAGACGTGCTCGCCGTCCTCCGCGACGCACCAGACCTGGAGGGCCAGGATGGGCCCCAGTCCCAGATCCTGCCTCACCTGATCCATCGTATGGGCCACCAGGGTGTCCACAGTCCCGCCCCCTCTTTCCCAGGTGAGCAGCGCGTCCTCCGCCAGCCCCCTGGGTGGGGCCGCCCAGGAAGAAGAGGAAGAGCAGCACCGTCGTCAGCCAGGAGAGGCCCCGCCAGGCTCCCCTGTTCGCTGCGGGCGGGCCGCTGTCTTGACCCGCACCGCTGTATCGCACTCCCCGAAGCACAATGGCGTGCTCCACAGGCTCCGCCCGGCCCCCATCTCCACCAGGGTCCTGGCGTACTCCCGCCGTTCCTCCGGCTCCAGCTCCTTCAGAACAGCCGCGTCGCATGCCAGCTCCAGGTCCCGACAGAAATATTTGTAGCCCAGCCAGATCAGCGGGTCCCACCAATAGAGAAATACCCCCATGTTGGCCCACCCCTTGAACCAGAGGTGCCCCAGCCTGATATGCTCCAGCTCGTGGCGCAGCACCAGGGCTCGCTGCTCCGGGGACAGCTCCCGCTGGGAGGCAGATCACATATTCCACCGACCCCAGCCATCCCCTGCTGGTGAGGAAGCTGGTGGGCAGTCCCTCCACCAGCCGGATCTGGATCTTCCGCGTCTCCTCCTGGAGGACATGCTTGGTCAGAGCCTCCTCTCCGCCCAGCAGCTCCCCCTGCGCAGCAGCTCCTTCAGCCGCCTGTCCTGTCGACAGGAAAAAACGATCCCCAGCACCAGGACGCCCAGACACAGCAGCGCGGCCGCCCCGGCTATCCCCTCCCCGATTTCCACCGGCACCACCGCCCCGCCGGGCAGGGACAGATGGTACACCCCCGCCCCGTGGTAATCCATGGGCAGATAGGCGGGGATTGAGGTCGTCCATCCGCCGTCCTTTACCCGCCCGGTGATCAGGTCACGGAAGGTGACGGGCAGGATGTGGACCAGGCTGAGCAGGCCGTAAAAGCTCGGACTGTACAGGCTGATCCAGCCCACCACCCAAAGGGCCACCCGCTGCCCCGGGGAGAGTATCCGCACCAGCAGGGGGCGCAGCAGAAACAGAGCGGCGAACATCATTCCCACTGCCAGCCCCAGATTGATCATCATAAACATGCCCACAACAAAAAATCGGCCGATCATATCCGCTCCTCTCCTTTCTCTCAGGCTCAGTCCACGGGATAAAACTGAGTGCAGTCCGCCAGGTCATGGGGCCGGCCCTCCTGCCGGAGCTGGATCATCCCCATCTTGCCGCTCTCCCCCAGCACGCACCGGAACGCCCGCCAAGTGCCCACGCTGGTCTCCAGATAGATCCGGCCTCCTGTGCCCTCCCACTTCCACCAGCCGGCGGCGATGCTCACCCCGGAGAGCAGGTCCCCCTTCTCCTCCAGCCGCCGGATCAGCTCCTCCACCACCTTCTCCGGCGCCTCCTCCATCTGCGTCAGGTTTCGGGAGAGATCAGTCTCTGTCACTCCCCCCGGCACGGCCGGCGCCCCCCGCAAAGAGGAGGAACACCAGGGCGGCACAGAACAGCCCGGTGAGGCGGCGCACAGGGGTCAGGGGACGCCAGGCCACCGCCGCCCGCACCCGCAGGGCTCCGTCGCACTCCCCAAAGCACAGCGGGGGCCTCCCACAGGCGCCGCCCCGCCCCCAGCTCCACCAGGGTCTTGGCGTACTCCTTCCGCTGCTCCGGCTCCAGCTGATCCAGGGTCCTCTGGTCACAGGCCAGCTCCATATCCCGGCCCATATACCGAAATGCCAGCCACAGGATCGGATTCCACCAGTGGAGCAGCAGGCAGGCGCCCCTGAGCCCGGAGAAGTACCCATGGCGGAGATAGATGTGGTTCAGCTCATGGCGCAGCACCAGGGAAAGCTGCTCTTTGGGCAGCTCTGCCTGGAGGTACACCGAATCCCCCATGACAAAGCTAGTGGGCAGCCCGGGGGTGATCCACGCCCGGATCTTTCCGGGCTGCATCCAGAGCTCCAGCCGGTCGGCCCCCAGGGCCACCAGCTCCTTCTCCTCCAGCTCGCTCCCCTGCCGCCCCCCAGCACATCAGGGCGAAGGACCGGTGACAATACCACAGGAGCAGCCCCACCGCCACCGCGGCCCACAGGAGGGACAGGGCCAGCAGCGGACCGCTGTTCAGCTCCACCGCCGCAGTTTCCCCGCCGGGCAGGACCACGGGGTACTCCCCCGGCCCGTCGTAGGCGGGCGGCAGGAAAGCCGGCGCGCCGAATATCCCGCCCGGCCGGGGTCCCAGCAGGTCCCAGACCGTTACCGGCAGCACCCTTACCAGGCTGGTCAGCCCCCACAGGTTCCCAAATATGCCGATGCTCCACGCTACATACCAGACTGCCACCCACTGCTGGGGGTGAGGAGCCGGAGGAGCAGAGGGCGCAGCAGGATCAGGACGGCCAGGACGACCCCAGTGCCAGCCCCGCGTTCAGGTGATTCAAAAATATGGTGAGCCACGTGTTCAGTCCGTCCACGGTCAGTCCTCCCAGGTGTGCTGGTCGATCAGGTCCTTCAGCTCCTCCGCCTCCTCCGGGGTGAGCCGCCGCCCGCTGAAAAAGGCGTTGAGGAAGGGGGACAGCCCCCCCGCCTGCTCCTCCAGCTCCTCCCCCTGGGCTCGGATGACCTGCTCCCGGGTCAGCAGCGGGGTGACCACCGCGCGCTCGTTTCTGGCCGCCCCCTTCCGGCACAGCTTGCGCAGCACCGTATAGGTGGTGCTCTTGGTCCAGCCCAACTGCTCCCGGCACAGAGTCACCAGCTGGGTGGAATTCACTGGTGCACTTTCCCACAGCACCTCCATCAGCCGGTATTCCCCGTCAAACAGCTTTTCCACCGTCCGTCCCCTTTAGGTTTATCCTAATAAACCTCTCTTTCACTGCAAGTTTATCGCAATAAACCTCTCTTGTCAAGAGCCTGATTTCCCTATCGGACTCCGGAGCGGGCAGCGGCACACCCTGCATAGGCCCGCACAGGCTCGCCCGTCTCATCCCAAAACGATTTACGGGCGGCCCGCCCGTAAGCGAAAGGATCTTTTTGTTCAAGCTGATTCGGTGAGCCGGAGCTCCCCGTCTCCGCTCCTGCCGCGCGTTCCAGTCAAAAGCTCTATTGTTTCCTCTCCAGCAGCTCCAGCAGCAATCGCTCGTTCTCCCGGGCCGCCCGGCTCAGGGCGGCGGATTTCACCCGCAGGCGTTCCAGGCTCCCCTCATAGTCCGCCATCATGCGGTCGGCACAGGCGATGGCCTCCTCCCGGCGGAAGTGATGCACATCACCGGCGGAGGGCATGTCCAGCTCCTTCAGATAGCTGGCCACCTTGGGATCATAGACCAACCCCAGCACAGGGACCGCCATCCGGGCGGAGAAAATCAGGGTGTGCAGCCGCATAGCCAAACACAGCCTGCCCTCCCCCAGCACGGCCATCAGCTCCCTCGGGGTGCAGGGGGCGTCCAGCAGATGGGAGGGGCACTCCATAGCGCTCCGCACCTGGGCGGTGGCCGCCCGGTCCCGGCAGGGCTGCATCATCAGGAACAGGATCTCCATCCCGCAGGTCCGGTAGAGATGGTCGCACAGGGCGGCCAGCTCCCCGGCGAAGCTGCCCGTATCCGGCCAGTCCCGCACCGAGACCGCCGCGAAGGGAGTGCCCCGCTCCAGCCCGGCGGACCGGAGCAGTTCCCCGGCCCGCTCCTTGGGGGCGGGATCCAGGTTGAACACCGGGTCGGCCGTGACGTGGAGATCTGGACGCTCCACCCCCATCTCCACCAGTTCCCGGGCGGAGCTCCCGTCCCGGAGGGTCACCAGGGCGGCCCGCTCCACCGCCCGCTTCACCCGGCGGCGGTTGGCCGGCTTCTGCACCGGCCCGATGCCGTTGGCGTAGAGCATCACCGGCTTCCCCATCCACTCGGCACAGCGCACGATGGACAGATAGTAGAGGAGGGAGCGGGTGGAGGTCCGGTCCTGGAGCAGGCTGCCCCCGCCGGACAGCAGAGCGTCGCATCGGCGCAGGGCACCGAACACCTTCCAGAAACGGAAGCGGGGGATGGCATTCATGCCGTAGTGCCGCTGGGTCTCGCGGGGTCGTTGGACAGCACGGTGACCCCCACCTCCCCACTGGCCTCCAGAATGCTCTGGTGGATGGCCTCCAGGATGGCGTCGTCCCCAGCGTTGGAAAAGCCGTAGTAGCCGCTCATAACCACCCGATATTTCCGGCGGCGCACCTGCTCATACATGGCCAGACAGTCCGCTGCCATCCGGCGCACGGAGTAATACTGGAAGATCACCTCCCGGCCGTAGGCCCCCGCCGCCGCCTTCTGCTCCGGGGAGAGGGACAGGACGGCGGCCATATCGGCCAGCAGACGCTCCGGGTGGACATGGGCAGTCCCCGGCAGCAGAAGTTGCCCAGTCGGGCCTCCTCCAGCTTCTCCGGACCGAAAGGCCCTGATACCCCTCGTTTCCCGCCACGATGACGGGCTTGGCGGCGGACATGGCCTCCAGCGCCGACCGGGACACCCCTACGAAGATGTCCCCGCTGCCACGATCTGATTGATGTCGGTGCGTGGGCCGGTCATCACCACGCAGGTGCGTCCCATCCGGGCGTTCACCGCCTCCGCCTGCTCTTTCAGCTCCCGGAACACGTTGCCCCCTCCGGCGATGAGCAGCTGCACCCCGGGCACCGCCCGGTCCAGCTCCTCCGCGATCTGGATTAGCTGCCGGGCCACCAGGGCCCGGTCCTCGTCCATCCGGCTCACATAGGGAGACCACCGGCCTGGACCGGTCCAGGCCGAACTCCTCCACCACTGACTGGCCGGAAGTCTGTGGAGAAAACTTCTCTGTATCGATGCCGTTGATGGTCACAGAGATGTGCTCCTCCGGCACCCCGTATTCCCGGATCAGATACGCCTTGATGTCATCGGAGACGGCGACGGTCCGCTGCCCCCAGTTGGTGAGGTAGCGCAGCCCGCCCTTGGTGGTGAACACCCAGTGGGCGGTGGTGACGAAGGGGAACTTCATCGTTCTCTGGAGGGTGCCGCACAGGAAGGCGGGGATGCGGGCGTGGGCGTGCACCACGTCCGGCCTCTCAGTACGGATGATCTCCTTCAGCAGCTTTCGGGAACGGAGCATGCATCCGGTGTCCCGCCGGTGCATGGGGACCTGGTAGTGGCGGATGCCCGCGGCCACGATCTCAGGGACATAGACACCGCCGTTGGAGGCCACCACGATGTCGTGTCCCTCCGCCTTCAGCTCCTTGGCCAGCTCTACGATATGGGTCTCCGCCCGCCGATATCCAGGCCCATAGTGGCCATCAGGATCTTCATGTCTGCCGCCCCTTTTTAAAAAAATCTCTGTCACTGTGCCGATGAACTCCGCGTATTTTGTGCAGAAGGTCCGGGAGGAGTTGACCCCCCAGCTCATACACCCGATTCAGGGTATAGCGTCCCGACTCGCTCACCAGGCCGGTGCCCTCTACGGTGATCAGCATGTCCACGCCATCCTCCACCGTGGCGGCCGCCACGGTGCCGTCGTCAAACTCGGCCAGCTTGGTGCCGGGCATGAGCTGGATGTCGGTGATGGTGCCCAGGGTGCCGCCGCTGCTCCGGTCCGGGTCAAAGAGCTGGTCGCCCTCCCGCACTGCTTCGGCCACATAGGTCCGTATCCCACTGGCCAGGATCTGGTAGGTGATGGTCTGGTCCGCCGTGTTGGTGCTGGTGATGGCCATCTGGGTGTTCTTGGTGTACAGGGCAAAGCCCATCACCGCCACCACTACGATGACCAGCAGGTCGATGACGCTGATGAAGCCGAACAGGCGGCCGTTGCGGTCGATGATCTTTTTCATCCCTGCTCCCCCCCTCTCAATGGAAACCACGGGCCCGCTGCCCATATAGCCGGAGCCCCGGACATAGGCGGTCACGCCCACCCGCAGCTTGAAGCCTCCGCCCAGCAGGAGGGAGTCCTCTCCCTCGGTATAGGGGGCCTCCACTGTCACCAAAGCGTCCTCGTAACCCTCGATCCCGGCGAGGACAAAGGCCTTGTCCTCGTGATCCTGGATCAGAGCCTGGGCCGGCACTGTCTCCACAGACACCACTGTGCCCAGCTCGTAGTTCTTCACGGTGTCCACCAGCTGGTCCCCGGGCTTGATCCGCTCGCTGACTCCCTGGATCATCTTCTGAAATCGGATGGTGTACTGCACCGTTCCTGCCGCGGAAACGGCCCCTTCCGCCGGTGCGGCCGCCGGCTTTATGGCGCTCCACACCAGGAATGCCCCCACCGCCAGGGCCAGTACAAGGACGATGCTGTCAAACAGGTTCAGTCGGAAGCGGAATTTCGGCTTATTTGGTTCCATGAGATACTCCTTTCAGGACGTCCCGGTAGACGTCCTCCACATGCTTGGCAAAGATCTCGCCGGTATAGTTTTCTTCAAAGGACCGTTTGGCTCCCTCTCCCAGCCTGCGCAGCAGGGCGGGGTCATCCATCAGCCGTGCCACACAGCCGGCCAGGGCCCGGCTGTCCCGGTTGGGGAAGACCAGACCGTTCTCTCCGTCCTGGATCAGCAGGGGGTTGCCTCCGATATCGCTGACCACGGCGGGCAGGCCGAAGCTCATGCCCTCCAGCAGGGAGAGGCTGGTCCCCTCGCTCTCGGTGGAGGCGTTGATCTGAGCGTCCATGGCCCACAGGGCCCGCTCCACCCGCTCAATAAAGCCGGCAAAAACACTGTCCCCTGGGGAAGGACACCGCCCGCAGCCGCAGGGGCAGCCTCGGCCCTGCCCTCTCCGGCCACCAGCACCTTCACCCGGCGGCCCTGACTGAGCAGCTGCTCCGCCGCATCCAGCAGCACGCTGTGCCCCTTGTACTCCTCCACCCGGGCCAGGATGCCCACCACGAAGTCCTCCGGCCCAAAGCCGTACTCCGCCCGCAGTGCGGTCCGCTCCTCCTCCGTAGGGGCCGCCAGGGGAGCCACACCGTTGAAGAGCACGTGGATCTTCCGATCCGGTACGCCGGACTGGAGCAGCAGCTCCCGCACCGATGGGCTCACTGCGATGGCCCCGTCGGACAGGCAGGCATCCAGCACATGGCCCGCCAGACGGCCCACCGGGCTACCCATCACCCGCCCCAGGGGGAAGACACAGTGCTTGGTGTAGATCACCTTTTTGCCGCACAGCCGGGCAGCCATCCGTGCGGACATGGAACCGTGGGTGTGGACCAGATCCGGGTCCACCGCCCGGATGACCCGGCGCAGGGGGAGCCACCGCCGACAGATCCATGGACCGGTCCGCCATGGCGTCGATCTCATGGACCGGCACCCCCAGCGCCTCTACAGGTCCTTTCAGGGCGCTGCCCCGTGGGAGCACCACCTGGGACTGGAACTGGCTGCGGTCCTGACAGCTCAGATAGTTGAGCAGGCTGCGGCCGCCGCCGCCGATATTGGTGTCACTGCTGACCTGTAAATGGTATTCACCGGTCCTCCACCTCCTGTTCCGCCAGCCGGGCAAAGCTGGCTCCCAGGGCCAGCACCGCGAAGAAGAGCAGGGCCACCCTGTAGTTATAAAATGTGTAGTCGGTCATGCTCTGGGCCATGAACCCGCCCACGCCGCCGATGGCGCCAGCCAGATAGCACCGGGCCCGCCAGCTCCGGTTCCGGGAGAGTGCCGAGCAGATCACCCGGCAGAAAATGAAGATGATCAGCAGGAACACCACCAGGGCCACCACGCCGCCGTCCGACATGATCTGCAAAAAGAGGTTATGGGCGTGCTGAGCATTGGCTGCGTTGTAGCTGTATGCCGGGTAGACCAGATTGAAAGCCCCGGTGCCCGGCCCGATGCCGCACAGCCAGTAGTCCTTCAGCATGGCTATGGTGCCCATCCAGATGGACACCCGGTAGGACGTGGAGGTGTCCTCCAGGTTTCCGATGCTGGTGAAGCGGCTGATGACGGTATCCGGCAGCACAAAGTAGAGGGCCACCAGCGCCACTGGGAGCACCACCGGCGCCAGCACCAGCACCCGGGGGTTGAGGAGCACCAAAAGATCATCCCCGCGATCAGCAGGCCCAGCCAGCCGCCGCGGGACATGGTGAGCACCATGCACAGGCACATCACCCCGCAGCAGGCCAGCAGCACCAGCCGTTTCCCGGTCCCCTTGGCGGTGAGCAGGGCCGCCCCGCCCAGGGAGATCATCAAAATCAGATACTCGGCCAGCACATTGGGGTTCTGGAGGGTGGAGTAGACCCGGATGGTGACCGAGGAGAACATGTCGCTGTCCACCCAGGCGGCATCCCCCGTGGCGCCCAGCACATACTGGCCCACGCCCAGCAGAGCCACCACGCCTCCCACCAGCACCATGAGAAACACCAGCTGTTCCGCCCGCTCCCAGCTGTCCACGGCGTTCTCCACCACCAAGGCGAAGACCATGAAAAAAGACCATCAGCAGGCCGGGGAGCAGGCTCTGCCGGGGCGTGACGGAGGTGGCCGTGGCCGCCAGATACACCGCCGCGTACAGCAGGATATACCGGTTGACCGGGGAGTAGGCCAGGGGCCGTGCCCGGTCCCGGACCAGATTCAGTGCCAGGGAGGCGAAGGCCACCGCCGCCAGAGCCAGTACCGCCATAGTGGGCAGCAGGGGGGCCAGCACCACCGCCGCAGAACACCAGAGGGTCAGGCACAAAAAGATGCTCCCCCCGAACAGGCGCTCCAGTCCCAGCCTGCGGTACAGGGCGCACAGCCCGCCCCGGATCAGGTCCCACAGTCGGAAAAAAAAGACACGGATTCCGCCGCCTGCCGGCCCGCCATTGGGGCCACGAAGGCCCGGACCACCCGACTTCTCTGCCACTGTCCGCTGAACCACAGACAGATGGCGGTGAGCACCCGCCCCAGTATGCTGCTGTTCCAGATCTCTATCGCTCGATTCATTGCATCAGCCTCGTTTCCACACTCGTTTCACCATCTTCAGGGCCAGCTGCCCCTCGTCCAATCTCAGCAGCACCGCCGCCGGGAAGTAGACGGCCACACCAGCCGCCGCCGAAGCCCCCAGGGTGAGCAGCTCCCCCCTGCCTTGCCGGGCAGCAGGCCCTCTGTCAGGCCGGCCACCGCCCAGGCGCCCACCGCCATCAGCGCGGTGGCCAGCGCCATCTTCCCCAGGTCCAGCAGGAAACTCCGGCTGAGGACCCCCCCCCGCAGCTCCAGGGGGATGTCCAGCAACAGGGCGTAGACGGTGGAGGATACAGCGGAGGAGAGGGCCAGACCAGCCACCCCCATCCTCTGGGCCAGCGCCATGCACAGCAGGACATTGACCAGGATGGAGGCCGCACCGGCCGCCAGGGGCACCTTCCCCTTCTGCCGGGCGAAGTAGGCCCGGCTGAGGATATTCTGGACCGCGTATCCCGTCATCCCCAGCGAGACCCAGAACAGCCCCTGGGAGGTGATGGAGACGGAAAAATCATCAAAAGCGCCTCCTCCATAAATAAAGGAGATCAGCGGGCGGGAGAGCACCATCAACCCCGCGGACATGGGCAGGACGAAGAACAGACAGCCGTGCAGGGTGGTCCGCAGCGTCTCCCGGAACTCCCCCTCCTGCTCCCGGCCGGTGAGGCGGGACAGCTTGGGAAATATCACATTGGTGACGGACAGGACGAACACCCCGGCGATCACCAGATACAAGTTGGTGGAAAACTCGATGGCGGACACCTGGCCCCCCTCGTACAGGCGGGAGCCGAACTTGGTGTTGATGGTCAGGTTGATGGGCTGCACCCAGGTGGAGATCATCACCGGCAGCATCAGGGCAAAGGCCTTCCGCATCCCCTCGGAGCGCGGCTCCAGTCCCGGCCGGTAGCGGAAGCCCAGCCGGCGCAGTGAGGGCACCTGACCGCCGCCTGGAGGAACCAGCCCACCAGAAAGGCAACGGCCAGGCCGTAGATGCCGAACTGCTGGTCCAGCGTCAGGTAATAGAGAATGATGACCAGGTTGGACACCACGCTGATCAGGGCAGGGACATTGAACTCCCCCAGGGACTGGAGCACTCCCACAAAGGAGAAGGCCACCCCGGTGAACAGCACCGTGGGGGAACATCACCCGGGTGAGGGAGGCCGCCAGCTCCGCCGTCTGGGCATCATATCCGTCGGCAAACAGGCTGACCACCGGGGCCCCGCGAACAGGATGCCCAGCACCGAAAGGACCGCAGAGAGCAGCCCCATCACGGTGATGAAGCAGCCCGCGAAGCGGAAGGCCGGCTCCCGCCCCTTCCGGGTGAGATACTCGCTGAACACCGGGATAAAGCAGGCCGAGATAGCGGAGGCGAACACCGCGTCAAAAAACACCCTGGGGATCCGGCTGGCTGTATTGAAGGCGTTAGCCGCCATCCCCGTCCGTAGTAAACCGCCAGCAGATGGTCCCGGTACAGCCCCAGCACCTTGCCCACCAGGGCGATGATCATCACGATGCTGATGGTCCGTGTGGCATGGTCCTGCCGCTCCTCCATCGCGCCACCTCCTATGGATCCCCAATAAAATCGTTTTATTTTACACCACCCCTCCGACTTTTTTCAACCGTTGGCCCGTGTGTTCATAGGATGTTCACATTTTCCCGAAATCTGTACACTTTTTTCCATTGAAAGTGCCCTGCTCCACTGCTATAATAAGGAATTAGTTTTGCTGTCCCCACCACCTGTCCTAACCATGTGAAAAGGAGTATCCATGAAACATCGTCATTTCACCCAAGCTGCCCGCCGCCTCACCGCCTTGACGCTGGCGCTGCTGCTGGCACTGCCCTCGGCCTACGCCGCCGCAGGCTCCCCCCAGCTGCGCACCACCCGGGAGCTGGCTGACGGCCTGACCTATTCCAACACCATCACCAGCCACTCCGCCGCGGGCCGGGTGGAGAGCTTCTCCCTGGAACTCTCTCCGGATAGCCGGGAGGTGGAGCCCATCTTCCTCCAGGCATCCGGCACCGCCTACGGGGCCGGCTCCATCAATCTGGCGGTCAGCTATGCCCAGAGCCTGGGCTACCACGTGCTGGGCGCCATCAATACCGACTTCTTTGCTCCCTCCACCGGCGTGCCTCTGGGCATCTCCATTGAGGACGGCATTTGTAAATCCAGCCCGGAGGCCGAGGCCGCCGTGGTCATCACCGACGGTGAGGTGGAGCTGGTAGAGCAGTCCCAGGTCACCCTCACCCTCACCAACGAGTCCACCGGAGGCCAGACCGTTCTGACCCACCTGAACAAATACCGGGCCGACTCCGGCGGGCTCTACCTGTTCAACTACGATTTTTCCACCGTCTCCACCCACACCAGCACCCCCGGCTGGATGGTGCGCATGGAGCTGACCGGTCCCGACGACACCCTCTCCGTCTCCGGTCGTCTGGAATTGGAGGTCACTGAGCTGCTCCGCACCGACCCCTCAATGGTCATTGGCGAGAACGAGTACATATTGACTGCCGCCGACGCCGGCGGCCTGGAGTCCGTATTCCAGAGCTTCCAGGTGGGCGACCGGGTCACCCTCCGCACCGACTGCACCTCCTCCACCCTCGAGGACGCCCAGTGGGCCAGCGGCGTGGGCGATGTGATGGTCCGGGACGGACAGATCACTGACTCCACTGCCTGGACCTATGTGGAAAAGGGCCGCGACCCCCGCTCCGCCCTGGGCGTGCGGGAGGACGGCACCCTGGTCCTGTACGCTGTGGACGGCCGCAGGAGCGGCTACTCCGGCGGACTGAGCCAGCTGGATCTGGCGGAGGAGATGCTCTCCCAGGGCTGCGTCTGGGCGGTCAACCTGGACGGCGGCGGCTCCACCGCCATCAGTGTCTGGGTCCCCGGCCAAGAGGGCCCCTCCATCGTCAACATCCTCCGATGGCAAGCCCCGGGCCTGCGCCACCTACCTGCTCCTGGTCTCCCGGGGATGAGGGTGACGGCGATCCGGACCGGCTGGTGCTGAAAAATGACGGGCTGGTGGTCCTCACCGGCACCTCTGTGGACCTGGGGAGACGGCCGTGCTGGACAGCGGTCTGAACATCCTTCGGGATGACCCAGGCGAGGTGGAGATCTCCTCCCTGGACGACCTGGGCCGGGTGGAGGACAACATCTACACCGCCGGCAGTGACGCGGGCACCGATACCCTGGGCTCTGGTCCCCGGATCTGGATGTGGAGGGCACCGCCCAGATCCACGTAGTGGACCATCTCACCGGCCTCACCGTCTCCCGGGAGAACAGCACCGACGCCCTCACCTCCCTCACCCTGGAGCCTGGAGACCAGGTCCAGCTCACTGCCCAGGGTACCTACTGGTCCCGGGCTGCCATGCGGGACGTGGGAGCCATCTCCTGGACGGTGGAGGGCAGCATCGGCTCCATCACCGAGGACGGACTGTTCACCGCTGAGGGCCCCGGGGGCGCCTCCGGAACCCTCACCGCCTCTGCCGGCGGGCAGAGCCAGACCATCATGGTCTCCCTGGAGAACTCCCACGAGGACGTGCCCGAGGGGCACTGGGCCTACACCGCCGTGGACTACTGCTATGCCAACGGCCTGGTGGGCGGCATCTCAGACACTGAGTTCGGCCCTGACCTGCACATCCGCCGGGGCGACTTTCTGCTGATGCTCTACGGCGCGGCGGGTAAGCCGGCCGTCACCTCCCCGCCTCCTTTACTGACGTATCCCCCTCCGACTACTACTACACCGCTGTGTCCTGGGCCCAGGCCAACGGTCTGGCCACCGGCGTGGGGGATGGCACCCTGGCTCCCGCCTCTGATGTCACCCGGGAGCAGGCTTTCACCATTCTGAACCAGGCCCTGCCTCTCCTGGGCATCACCTGCCAGCCCGGCGCTCTCACCGTTCTGGATCAGTTCGGCGACCGCGCCTCCCTCTCCGACTGGGCTGCCCAGCACGCTGCCACCCTGGTGGCCTATCAGATCGTGGGCGGCGACACCGACGGCAACCTGAATCCTCAGGCTTTCCTCACCCGCGCTGAGATGGCCGCTCTGCTGTATAAGCTGTCCAACTATACGCCTCCTGCCGATCTGGACCCCGGCGACCTGGTCCAGCCGGAGGAGGACCTCAGCCGGGCGGGCGGCACCGCCGCCCCCGGCCAGGCAGAGGGCCCGGGCCAAACTGCTGATCCGGACGCGCCAGTCACCAGCGACGGCACCATCACCAACCTGAACACCACCGGCGGGCAGGTGAGCGTCACCATTACCGCCTCCTGCGGGGACGCCTGCACCAGCGCTGTGGTCCTCTGCGACACCGCCGCCTCCGCCGGCACCGTCCGCGGGGCGGAGAACGGCCTGAACGTCCGTTCCGGCCCCAGCACCTCCCACTCTGTGGTGGGCTATCTGCGGGAAGGAGGCAGGGTCATCCTCCTCGCTCCGCCGGAAGACGGCTGGCTCCACGTCTCCTACCTCACCCAGTCCGGCCAGGCCGCTATCGGCTATGTCTCCCTGGACTATATCGTACTGGACTGATCTCAAGGCAAATAAACAGCAGAAGGCCGCCGGCGATGCCGGCGGCCTTCTGTGCTTTCTTATCTATCCTCTCTGTGTCCAGCTCCGCTGCCTTCTTCAGAAGAACAGCGCCAGCACTGAGGTGAAGATCCCACACACGCAGATGGCGATGGAACTCATGGCCCCTGGGGGGCCGATTTCAGGGCCTTGGAGGTACCCACGGCGTGGCTGCTGGCGCCTATGGCTACTCCCTCCGCCACCGGGTCGGTGATGCGGAAGCATCTGGCAAACAGAGGGCATGGCTCCTTCCACTCCCGTGATGACCACGGCGGCCGCGGTGATGCCGGGGATGCCTCCCCCGCTCTCCGAGATGCCCAGCGCGATGGCTGTGGTGACACTCTTTAGGCAGCATGGAGGCAGCAAGCATCTCCTCGGCGCGGAACAGCCGGCACAGCAGCAGCACGGAGCCCATGCTGGCGGCGCTGCCCGCCAGACACCCCTGCCAACACGGGGAGAAAGTGTTCCCGCAGCACCTGCCGCTGTTGATAGATATTCAGGGCCAGCACCGCGGTGGCCGGGCCCAGCATCAGCTTTACCAGCCCGCCGCCGGCATTGTAGCACTCCAGGGGGACGCGTAATACTGTCAGCGCCCCGATCACCAGCAGGGAGGCCACCAGCACTGGGTTACAGATCAGCAGTCCTGTCCGTCTCTGGAGCTCCACCCCCAGGCACCAGCACCCCAGGGTGAGGGCTAACCCGAAAAACGGGGAGGAAGTCACCGCTTCAAACATGACGCCCTGCCTCCTTTCTGCTCCGCCGCATCAGCAGCTGGACCGTCCAGGCGGCCGCCAGATAGACCACCGGCGTAGTCAGAAAGGTAACGGCCAGAAAGGGCAGGGCCTGGGCCCTCAGGACCTCTACATATTCCATGGTCCCTACTAAGGAGGGGATGAAAAACAGCCCCATGTTGGTCACCAGGAAGCGGGAGACTGTCTGATCCGCCGCTCCTTGACCACGCCGGTCAAGAGCAGGGCCATGAGCAGCAGCATGCTGATGACGCTGGCGGGGAAGGCCACCGGAAGCAGGGCGGCGATCCCCTCCCCGCCAGGCACAGGGGGCAAAGATCAGGCTGAGTTCAGTCAGGATATGCAACAAAATCACCTCAACAAAAATGCACCTCGCGCACCGCGGCGGTCCTGCCCGGCGATCTGTGGAGCTGGGAGCTCGTTATGTCGTTGTTCTCGCACAGGGCCCCGGTAACGTCGTACTTGTGGTCGCAGGGGGCGTCCTCCTTACCCATGACGGTGATGTGGTGGTAGGCCCCATAGATGGCCGGCCGCATCAGGTTGGAGGCGCAGGCGTCCACCCCGATGTACTCCCTTGTAGATGTGCTTCTCGTGGGTGGCGGGTGACCAGACAGAGCACCGTAGGGCGCCAGCAGGAAGCGGCCCAGCTCGGTGCAGATGGCCACATCCCCCATCCCGGCGGGGGACCAGCACCTCCTCATAGGCCTCGGCGCACCCCCCGCCCCGATGACGGCGATGTCGTTGGCCGGTTGCTCCGGGCGGTAGGGCACCCCTACGCCGCCGGACAGGTTGATGAAGGTGATGTGAGCGCCTGTCTCTTCCTTCAGCTTCGCAGCCACCCGGAACAGAATACGGGCCAGAGCGGGGTAATAGTCGTTGGACAGGGTGTTGGAGGCCAGGAAGGCGTGGATGCCGAACTCCTCGGCGCCCAGCTCTTTCAGCCGGCGGAATGCCTGGGTCAGCTGCTCCCGGGTCATGCCGTACTTGGCGTCCCCGGGTTGTCCATGACCTGGAAGCCCTCCTCAGACTCCCCCAGACCTGGAAGGTCCCGCCCGGGATTATACCGGCAGGAGATTTTTTGGGGATATATCCGATGGTGTTTTTCAAAAGTCGACATGGGTGATGTCATCCAGATTGATGGTCGCCCCCAGCTTGGGAGGCCAGGACAAACTCCTCCGCCGGGGTGTCGTTGGAGGAGAACATGATCTCCCGCCCCGGAAGCCGCAGCGGTCAGACATCATCAGCTCGGTGAGGGAGGAGCAGTCCACGCCGCATCCCTCCTCCCGCAGGATCTTCAGGATCTGGGGGTTTGGGGTGGCCTTGACGGCGAAGAACTCCCGGTAGCCGGGGTTCCAGGAGAAAGCCTGGTACAGGCGGCGGGCATTCTCCCGGATTCCCTTTTCGTCGTACAGGTGGAATGGGGTGGGGTATTGACGGGTGATCTCCTGGAGCTGCTCCAGGGTGACAAACGGCTTTTTCACATCCAACGCTCCTTGTCTCTTTTCAAATCTGTCAGGCGGTCGGGGCCAAATTTAGTTTATCCATTTTTACCGTCAAAGTCAAAAAAAATCGTTTTTATCTGCCCCGGCTGTCCCCTCTTTTTGCCGTTTCAAAAAGGGGAAAAAGCCCGATTTTCCTCTTGCGCTTTTTCTCTCTGTCTGATACAATGGTTCGAGATTTGGAGCAAAGGATGGTGCCCGTCATGGATAACCGGTTGTTTTTGCCCGTACTCCTTTGCTTCCTCTGTGTGTGGACAATCATTTGTTGATTGTCTTTTTTCTGCGCAAAATACCATCGGAAGTTGAGAAGGGAGAACAAAAGAATGAATCCAAACCAAGGCATCTATGACGCCCGGAAGCTGGGCCCCCAAGATGCTGGTGCTGGGCCTCCAGCACATGTTCGCCATGTTCGGCGCTACCATCCTGGTCCCCATCCTGGTCCAGCAGTACGGTCTGCCCCTGGACATCCAGACCACTCTGTTCTTTGCCGGCATCGGCACCCTGTTCTTCCATGTGTGCACCAAATTCAGGGTGCCTGCCTTTCTGGGCTCCTCCTTTGCCTTCCTGGGCGGCTTCAGCACCATGGCCAACCTGAACACCGGCATCTATGCGGACATGTCTCCCCAGGATAAGCTGGCCTATACCTGCGGCGGCATCGTGGTTGCCGGCCTGCTCTACCTGGCGCTGGCCCTGGTCATCCGCCTGGTGGGCGTGAAGAAGGTCATGCGCTTCCTGCCCCCGGTGGTCACCGGCCCCATCATCGTGTGCATTGGCCTGACCCTGGCCCCCTCCGCGGTGAGCAACGCCTTGTTCAAGATCATCCCCATTCTGATGGGCGTGGTGGTCTCCTATATCGCCGCCCTCATCATGAACGCCTGCGGCGTCACTGTGCTGAACGCCGCAGGAGAGGCCATCCCCCTCATCGATTTCACCGCCGTGCGCGAGGCCAGCATCCTGGGCCTGCCCCCCTTCCAGATGGCCAAGTTTGACCTCACCGCTATCCTGGTGATGGCCCCCATCGCCCTGGCCACCATGATGGAGCACATCGGCGACATGTCCGCCATCTCCGCCACCGTGGGGCAGAACTTCATTCAGGAGCCCGGCCTGCACGCACCCTGGTGGGCGACGGCATCGCCACCTCCCTGGCCGGCATGTTCGGCGGCCCCGCCAACACCACATATGGCGAGAATACCGGCGTCCTGGTCCTGTCCAAGGTCCATGACCCCCGGGTCATCCGTCTGGCGGCCGTCTATGCCATCGTGCTCTCCTTTATTCCCAAGATGGCCGACATCATCGGCTCTATGCCCTCCGCCATCGTGGGCGGCGTGTCCTTCATTCTCTACGGCATGATCTCCGCCATCGGCGTGCGCAACATCGTGGAGAACAACGTGGACCTGACCAAGTCCCGCAACCTCATCATCGCCGCCGTCATCCTGGTGTGCGGCCTGGGCTTCTCCAGCGGCATCACCTTCACCGTGGCCGGCACCTCCATCACGCTCACCGGCCTGGCCATCGCCGCCTTGGCGGGCATCCTGCTCAACGCCATCCTCCCCGGCAACGACTACGAGTTCGGCGTCAATCCCGAGGGCGACCAGAACCGCGGTATCCATCAGTGAGCTGCGTCTCATTATAAAATTTAACTGAAAGAACCCTGGTACGATACAACGTCCATAACCAACGAAAGAGGAGGACGCCGCAAAGCGGCGTCCTCCTCTTTTTTTAATGATCTTTATTCTTTCAGTTCAAAAATAAACTCAATGAAAAATCCCGCAACAATGTAACATTACTGATTTTAAGAAAATTGACTGGCACGCCATATTTTTAAACTGACGATCTTTTTCCAACCGCTGAATGACTTGCTGATATATTTCACGCTGATACTTTTTTAACTTCATTCTGTAAGGCTTCCCATGAGTAGAACTGATAACGAGGGAGGCCAACAATCACACGAATATGGTCAAATGCAGCTTCATCTTTGTTCTCTGGAACACGCTCATATGTGGGCGGCCCCTATGTGCTGTACTAATCGGTCGATTGGAGATAGTTCTTGCTGGGCCTTATGCGTCAGTTCTGTGTTTAAAAAATCTCAATACACGCTTCCAATGTCATCCCGATTTCAAACCGTGACGCGGCTTTGATCCAGACATTTCTGTTGAAGCAGGTTTCGCCCCTTACTTGAAATGTATTAAATTTCATACGCCCCTCATACGGGAACATCTGGGACTGCTCATCAAGAGAATAAACTTCACTTTCATTAAAATAGTATGTTTTCCCTGCATGCTGGCGAATGGGCTTATTGACCACACCATGCTTTATGAGAAACTCTCTCGTCATAGAAATCAGTTCTATATCCGGAATACTGCGCAGGTATTCACTCATTTCCGGGAGCAGATACATCTCCACATTTCTGCCCAATTTTCCATAGTTTTGAAATCTGCTTACAGCTTTTCCCCATATTTCTGAGCAATAAAAAGAAGGGGCCCATAATGGTTGCCCTGTTAACTCCTTTGTCCTTTGTGACATTAGATACGCACAATTCTCCCCGCAGTCGGTCACTCGGAGCAAATCATAGCCATTTTTCCAAGCCTTTATAAAAATGGTCTTATCTACAATCCCTTCAGCAATTAGTTTCTTGGTAATTGTTTTTGATGCTATGCTCCAGGCACAACCTCTTCCTGTCGTTTTATCTATGACCACATGCTACCTCCGACATTTAATTTCGCACACGCCATCCATATCAAAAATTTTTTTTTATTATACCCCCCTATAGGGGGTATATATCTACTATGGTGGATTATAAAATTCCTGAATTCAAGATAATATTCCCCTATAGGGGGTGTTTTTCTGACATCTGGTAATAAATTCCTTGTCGAAATGGGAGAGCGCCTAGCTACCCAACGCAAATCATTAAAATTAACTCAAGAAAATTTAGCAGAACTATCGGGAGTATCAGTAAAAACGATTAGCTCTGCTGAAAAAGGAAAAAAGGCACTTCGCCCTGAAAATATTGTGCGTATCTGTCACTCTCTTGAATTGGACATCTCTTATTTAATGACTGGCAATGCATTGCATTCAGATATTTCTGTTTCTCTTACACACAAACAACGCATAGCCCTTAACAAAATTATAGATGCGTTTCTTTCAATCTGTCAGCAAGATATGGAGCTATGACGGGGTATTGCCCGCCATAGAGGGCTAAAAATCCCTATCGGGGTAATATTATAGTTCTATGGCGGGGGATGAAATGAAAAACAAAACTTTAGAAGAAATTGGGTCGCGACTTGCATCAGCACGGAAAGACAAAGGCTATACACAAGAACAGTTGGCAAATTTAAGTGGGCTTTCCACTAAAATGATTTCTGCCGCAGAGAATGGGCACAAGGCTATGCGGCCGGAAAAAACATCATTAAATTATGCGAATGTCTATCCATCTCTACTGATCGTTTATTATGTGGCGAATCTGTAATGTTGGATTCATTGGCTGAACATGACGAACTCAAACAGTTAACCCCAAAGCAAAGAGATGCTTTATCAAAAATTATTGATGATTTCCTTTCGGCATTTGAATGATAGTCCTCTCTAATGATGAATCTGATTTCTTAAAGAATATTGCTTTCTGTATCCAGTTCTTCCATAGGAAGTCGGAATTCAGTCAAGATGAGTTTACAGAGAAAACAGGCTCAATTTGTTCTGTAATCTTCCAGATTGAGTTTCCATTCCCTCTGTCCCATAAGGGCCTTTTTTAATATGCTTTCTTTGAACTAACGACGGCCCCAGTCAGCACCAGGGCCGTCGTTTTTTAATGCCGCCTGCGGCGGGGCATTTTTTCGTCCAGCCCTTTCCCCTCTCTGCGAAATTTGGTACAATGGAGAAAACCCGAAGAAAGAGGGCGTCTGTATGCGTACCATTTCCGCCGCCGCCGTCACCGACGCAGTGGCAAAGCTGTGTATCCAAGCCAACACTCACCTGCCCCCGACATCGTCTCCGCCCTGGACCGCACCCGCCGGGAGGAGCCCTGGCCTCTTGCCAAAGAGACCCTGGGCCTGCTGTGGGACAATCTGGAGCTTGCGGAGCGGGAAGAACTGCCTGTCTGTCAGGACACGGGGATGGCCTGTGTGTTTTTGGAGCTGGGCCAGGAGGTCCACATCGAGGGGGATTTTGAGGCGGCCATCCACGGGAGTCCGCCAGGGCTACGGCGAGGGGCTACCTCCGTAAATCCATCGTGGGCGACCCCCTCCGCCGGGTGAACACCGGGGACAACACCCCCGCCGCCATCACCCTGCGGCTGGTGCCGGGGAACAGATGCACCATCACCGTGGCTCCCAAGGGCTTCGGCTCGGAGAACATGAGCCGGCTAGCCATGCTCAAGCCCGCCGACGGGGTGGAGGGCGTGAAAAATTCGTGGTGGAGACGGTGCGCCTGGCGGGCTCCAACCCCTGTCCCCCCACAGTGCTGGGCGTCGGGATCGGCGGCTCCTTTGACAAGGCGGCCTATCTGGCCAAGCATGCCCTGCTCCGCCCCATCGACCAGAGCAACCCCGACCCCTTCTATGCCCAGCTGGAGGAGGAGCTGCTGGAGGAGATCAATGCCCTGGGCATCGGCCCCCAGGGCTTCGGCGGCCGGACCACCTGTTTGGGCCTGTCCATCGAGACCGCCCCCACCCACGTGGCCGGCCTGCCCGTGGCGGTGAATGTGAGCTGCCATGTGACCCGCCGGGCCTCCTCCCAGCTCTGACCGCCCATGGAGGTGTTGTCATGGACGAGCAAATGGTAGCTGTAGGCGGCCGGGCCCTCCAGGTATCCTCTGTGGATCAGGGCCGGTCACACTTGTGATCCTGTCCGGCTCCAATATCCTCTTCCCCGGACTGGAATACGCCCCTCTGGCCGATGCCCTGAGAGAATGGTACTCCGTCCTGATCCCTCCAAATTCGGCTATGGATTCAGTGATCTGACCGAGGCCCCCCGGGATGTGGACACCGTGGTGGAGGAGTACCGCAGGGTATTGGCCGCACTGAAGCACCCTTTTCCAGTGGTGCTGGCGGCCCACAGCATGGGGTTTCTGGAGGCACTGCACTGGGCCTCTAAATATCCAGAGGAGATTTCCGCCCTTGTGGGACTGGACCCCGCCACTCCCGATGCCTATCAGAACATGGATCTTGCCTCTGTCCTGCACCATCTGGAACATCTGGGCCGCCCCGACTGGAAGCGAGCCATACTTTTCCAGCTCGCTTCCCACTCTCTGCTGAGGCGTTGTCCCGCCTCAGTTCGGAAGGACCTGGTGCCCGCCGCCCATCGGAACTTTGCCAGCATCGTCTGGATCAACGAGGCAAAAGCCCTTCCCCACAGCATCCGTCAGATACGTCAGGAGGGACCGCCTGCCTCTGTCCCCACGCTGTTTCTGCTTTCCAACGGCAAAGGCACTCCTCTTCCCAAAGAGGAATGGCGGATGTGTGCGAGGAATTATCTCTCTGCTTTTTCCACCTCCTCTTTCCATCTGTTTGAGCTCCCCCATGATCTATACCGCCAGCGCCCCAAAGAGATCGCGGATACGGTCCACCGTTTTCTGCTGGATCATCTGTAATACCCATCTAGAATATCGACCAAGCCATTTGGGAGGGATTTCCATGCAATATAAACTCAGAACCCCCGTTACAAGAGAGGACCTCGCCCCCCTGCGGACCGGTGACACCGTGCTCCTCTCCGGCACGGTGTACACCGCCCGGGACGCCGCCCACAAGCGGATGATGGAGCTTCTGGACGCGGGAGAGGCCCTCCCCTTCCCGGCGGAGGGCTCCGCCGTCTACTATGTGGGCCCTACGCCGGAGCGCCCAGGACAGATCATCGGCTCCGCCGGCCCTACCACCAGCGGCCGGATGGACGCCTACTCCCCCCGCCTGCTGGACCTGGGCCAGCTCATCATGATCGGAAAAGGCAAGCGGGACCAGGCCGTGAAGGACGCAGTGGTCCGCAATGGGGCCGTCTACCTGGCCGCCCTGGGGGGCGCGGGGGCCTTGATGGCGTCCAGCGTGAAGGCGCTGGAGGTCCTCTGCTGGGAGGATCTGGGCTGTGAGGCCGTGCGCCGCCTGGCGGTGCGGGACCTCGCCCCTTACGGTGATCCTGGACGCCCACGGCGGCGACCTGTATGAGCGGCCCGGCGGCCTATCTGGCCAGTCTGGCCTGACATCCGGCGCCGGACAGAGTCAGAAGAAGGAGGTTCCAAATATGGAGGACCTGGATACGGAACTGCTCGGCCAGCTTCAGCGCTGGCACGAGGAGGACCAATATCAGCGGATCATCGACGCCATCGAGGCCATCCCCCAGCCGGAGCGGGGCTATGAGCTCACCTGCCAGCTGGCCCGGGCCTACAACAACCTGGCCGGGCCCGAGGAGGCCGGGCCGCTGGAAAAGTCCGTCTCCCCTTCTGGAGTCCATCGCAGACCAGGGACAGGAGGACCCCCTGTGGCACTACCGGCTGGGCTACGCCCTGTTCTATCTGGACCGTGAAGAGGAAGCCCCTGCCCCACTTCCAGCGGGCGGCAGAGCTGGACCCCCAGGACCCGGATGCCCCTGAGTTCATCCGCCAGTGCCAGAAGTACATCGCCGCCAAGCAGTGCTGTCCCGAGGTGTACGGCCAGGAGGACTGGGACACCGTGGACCAGCATATCCACACCTATTTCGGATCGTCGGAGAACGTGTTCCACGAGATCGTCTCCCCAATATCCATGTGGACATCTACATCATCCCCCAAGCCCGGAGCGGAACTACTATATCCTGATGACCCACGGCATGGGGGCCCACGCCATGAACGTGCCGGAGGATCTGGCCGGCCAGAAGCTGGAGCGGGCTGAGCTGTTTATCTGCCTGCCCCCCCGACTGGAAGGTGGGCGAAGAGGGCGAGGCGTGGTACTGGCCCATCCGCTGGCTGAAAATCCTGGCCCGCCTGCCCATCAACGAGGACAGCTGGCTGGGCTGGGGCCATACCATTGCCAACCCAGACGGCTCCCCCTTTGCGGAAAAACACCCGCTTCAACGGCATCATACTGGTCAACCCCGGTGCTTTCCCCAGGAGGCGTCGGTCTGTCCCCTCTCCGACGGCGATGAGGTAAATTTCTATCAGCTCCTCCCTCTGTATCAGGAGGAGATGGACTTCAAGCTCTCCCACAGTGCCGGAGAGCTGCTGGACCTCTTTCCCGAGGAGGACCTGGAGACGGTGGACGTGGACCGCCCCAGCGTCCTCTCCGACCGCCCCCAGAAGGAGTTCGCCATCCCCAGCGGGAGCTCCGGCACCTCTATGACGGGGAGGGCCCCCAGGGCTGCTTCGCCACTGACCGCATCCTGGTGGACGGCTGCCGGGTGGGCTACTGCTACAGGGAGGAGCCGGAGGAGGGGGACGAGAATTGGGATAGCGGCTGGCGCTTCACCGCCGGAGATGAGAGCGACAGCTATATGGACGACCCCGGCCGCAGCGGCATCTATCACCTCAACACCCTGTGCAACTACGACCCGGACATCATCCCTCTGCTGGACTCCGAACCAGGCACCGCCTGGTGCCGGGACCAGAGCGGAGTATTCCGTCCGGAGCTGTATCAGCCTGACGAAGAATGAGAGAGAATGTAAGGAGGATCTGTTGTATGTACACCTGCGCCAGCTGTACCCTCCCGCTCCTGCCAGAAGGGGGGCGGGGACCTGCCCCAGAACTGTCCCATGCGGGACCCGGAGTTCTTTGACCGGCTTTTGGAGCGCTACTGGTCAGAGGAAAACCACGACTTTTTTGTCACCAGCGCCGCCATCGAGTCGGCTGGCTACTGCCGCTGGCCCCGCCTGAAGGAGATCGTGGAGTTCTCCCGATCCATGCACTATCAAAAAGCTGGGTCTGGCTTTCTGTGCGGCACTGAAGAAGGAGGCCGCTGTGGTGGAGCGGGTCCTGCGGAATAACGGCTTCCAGGTGGTGTCCGTCATCTGCAAGACCGGCGGACTGGACAAGTCCCGGGCCGGGGTGCCGGAGGAGTGCAAGCTCCAGCCCGGCCAGTTTGAGGCCATGTGCAACCCCATTGCCCAGGCCGAGCTGCTCAACAGCCAGGACACCCAATTCAATATTTGTCTGGGGCTGTGTGTGGGCCACGACTCCCTCTTCTATCAATACTCCAAAGCACTGGTCACCACCCTGGTGGTAAAAAGACCGGGTGCTGGCCCAACCCAGTGGGCGCCATCCACTACGCAGACACCTATTTCAAGGATCTGCTCAAGGGCTGACCCCTGGGGCGGAACGATATGGTAAAAACGCCTGGGGAGGCAGACAGGATCGTCTGTCTCCCCAGGCGTTTTACCATACAGGTAATTCCCTCACCCTTCCGTGCGCGCCCCTCCTCATATACCGGTCTTACATGTTTTCATGGCGTATGCTCTTTCCCTTGACATTTCCCTCCAGCTGTTCTACAATAAAGCCGTCTCAAATGAGACAGTTTTGGAAAGGAGCTGACCTCCGTGCCCTGTCTCTCCCTCCGCACCAGTGGGATCTGCTCCTCCGCTGCCCCCTGTTTCAGGCATGTCCCGAGGCACTGGTCCGGGATGTCCTGGCGCGGTCCGGCTGTTCGGTGGAGGAGTTCTCCTCCGGCGCAGAGATCTACCGCCCCGACCGCTTCCGCCGTTGTCTGGGGCTGCTCCTCTCTGGACGGGTACTGGTGACCAAGGGCAGCCTCACCGTCAGCACCCTGGAGCCAGGGGATCTCTTCGGCGCCGCCGCCCTCTACAACGACTCCCCCCGACTATGCCACCACCCTCACCGCCCAAGGGATCTGCCGCTGCCTCCTGCTGGACCAGGAGCTGCTGGACCGCCTTCTGGGGGAGGAGGCCCTGCTGCGCCGGAACTATCTGACCTATCTCACCGGCCGCATCCGCTTCCTCAACGCCCGGCTGGGTTCCCTGGCTGTGGGGGATACGGAGGGCCGGGTGGTCCGCTATCTGCTCAGCAGCCTCTCCTATGGCGTAGTGGAGTGCTCCGCCTCCGGTCTGGCCCGCCAGCTGGGCATCAGCCGCGCCTCGGTGTATCGGGCCTTTCAGGACTTGGAACAGGCCGGCCTGATCCGGCGGGAGGGACGGGCCATCCTCGTCCCCCCGATCCGGCCGCTCTGGAGGGTGTCCGGGGGCTCCGGTAAGAAAATTTCCCCTTCGGTGTACAAATCCAGTCAACGATCCGTCTCTGCCCAGAATAGGTGTATCCATCCAAATCTGAGAAAGGAATCCTGCCATGAAACGAACCAAGCTTCTGCCCCTGCTCCTGTCCGCCCTGCTCCTCCTCTCTGCCTCGGGCTGCCGTCCCGCAGAGGCACCCTCCCAGTCTGGCGGCGCCAGCTCCTCCGTCAGCTCCAGCACCTCCTCTTCCGGCATCCCCGCCCCGAACGATGAGATCCTCCCCCATCGATCTGGCCGTCCTCTCCGGCCCTACCGGTGTAGGGGCTGCCTATCTGATGGAGTACTACGCCCCGGAACACGTTCCTGCTGACAGCCCCATCTCCGTCAGTTCCGTCGTGGTGACGGAAAACAGCGAGGCCACTGCCCTGCTGTCCAACGGCGAGGCAGACATCGCCGCTGTGGCCACCAATGTGGCCTCCAACTTCTACCACAAGACCGACGGCTCCATTCAGATGCTGGCAGTGAACACGATGGGTGTGCTGTACATCCTGGAGAAGGGGGACTCCATCCAGTCCATGGCCGACCTGCGGGGCAAGACCATCTACGCCACCGGCCAGGGGGCCAACCCGAGTACATCCTCAACTATCTGCTGACCCAGAACGGGCTGGACCCCGCCGCGGATGTGACCATCCAGTGGCTCACCGCCCAGGAGGTCACTGCCAACATGCTTTCCGCCGAGGACGGCGTGTGCATGCTGCCCGTCCCCGCCGCCACTGCCCTGCTGATGAAGGACCCCGGCGTGCGCCAAGCCCTGGACCTGAGCGCTGAGTGGGATGCCGTCTCCTCCACCCCTCTGCCCATGGGCTGCATCGTAGCCCGCAGGGAATTCGTGGAGGAGCATCCTGAGGCCGTGGACGCTTTCCTGGACCTGTACGGTGACTCCATCTCCTTCATGTCTGACGAGGGCAACCGGTCGGAGGCGGCGGAGCTGGTGGCCAAATACGGCATCACCGCCAACGCCCAGATCGCGGAGGCCGCCATCCCCCAGTGCAATCTCACCCTGCTCACCGGGGAGGAGATGCAGGACACCGTCCAGGCCTACTACGAGGTCCTGTACCGCGCCGACCCCGCCGCTATCGGCGGCAGCATCCCCTATGACAGCCTGTACTATCTGCCCTGACCGTCTGCTGCGGCCCCTCCTTCCCCTGGCCTTCTGGCTGGTGGTGTGGCAGCTGGCCGCCCTGGCTGTGGGCCAGTCCTTCATCCTTCCCGGCCCTGCCGCGGTCCTGGGAACGCTGATCCAGCTGGCGGGGGGTACCCAGTTTCTGGCAGACCGCCCTGCTCTCCCTGGTCCGGGTCCTGGCCGGACTGCTGGCCGGCACTCTGCTGGGGGCGCTGACCGCCGCCCTCACCTGCGCCAGCCGATGGGCGGATGTCCTCCTTTCCCCCGCCGTCCGGGTCATCCGGGCGGTGCCAGTGGTCTCCTTCATCCTCTTCGTCCTGCTGTGGACCCGCCGTGGTCTGGTGCCTGTGGTGGTCTCCGCCCTGATGGTGCTGCCGGTGGTGTGGGGAACGTGAGCCGGGGCATCCGGGAGACCGACCCCAGGCTGCTGGAACAGGCCAGAGCGCTCCGGTTCTCCCGCCCCAAGACCGTCCGGCTGGTCTATCTCCCTTCGGTGCGGCCCTACTTTCTCAGCGCAGTGGTCACCTCTCTGGGCCTTGCCTGGAAGTCCGGGGTGGCCGCCGAGGTGCTCTGCCGCCCCTGCCTGGGCGGTGGGCACGCAGATCGTCCAGGCCCGGGACTATCTGGAGACCCCCTCCCTGTTTGCCTGGACGCTGGTTATCCTCCTTCTGTCCCTTACCCTGGAAAAACTGCTCTCTGCTCTGCTGAACCGGATTAACAGGAGGTGGTCGCCATGATCTGTTTGGAGAAGGTCACCGTCACCTTTGGAGAGAAGCGGGTGCTGGACCGCTTCTCCCTCACCCTGCCTGAGACGGGGATCACCGCCCTGTCCGGCCCCTCCGGCTGCGGCAAGACCACCCCTGCTGCGGGTTCTGGCCGGGCTGGAGCACCCCATCTCCGGCCGGATCACCGGCCTGTCACTCCGCTCCGCTGCCCTGCTCTTTCAGGAGGACCGCCTCTTCCCCTGGCGTACCGTGGAGCAGCACCTTACCGACGTGCTCCCCCCGCCCCCGGTGGGTGGAGGTCCCCCGCTGGCTGCGGCTGGCAGAGCTGGAAGGGGAAGAGCATACCTATCCCGCCCATCTGTCCGGCGGCATGGGACGGCGTCTGGCCCTGGTCCGCACGCTGGCCCTGGGCGGTTCCCTCTATCTGCTGGACGAGCCCTTTGCAGGGTGGACCCTCAGCGGGCAGACCGCATCCTATCCGCCCTGGGGGAGCTGGCCGCCCCTGTCATCCTGGTCAGCCATGAGCCTGCCGTTCTGGACCGGGCGGACCGGGTCATCCGATTGGACGGGCCGCCCCTGACTCTCCTGTCCGCCCCATAGTAAGAGAGCTCTCACATGCCGCCTGACGCGGCGTGTGAGAGCTTTATCCGCCTCCAAAGCACAGCCGGACCGCCCAGGCCGCCGCCAGAAAGCCGGTGAGGTCGGCGCATAGGGCGGCGGGGACGGCGTACCGGGTACGGGTCACGCCCACCGCGCCGAAATAGACGGCGATGGTGTAGAAGGTGGTCTCCGTAGAGCCCAGCATCACCGCCGCCACCCGCCCCAGGTAGGAGTCCGGCCCACAGCTGCCGATGAGCTCCGCCCCCACCCCCAGGGCGGCGGAGCCGCTGATGGGCCGCACCAGCATCAGAGGGAGCAGCTCTGCCGGCACCCCTACCCGGTCCAGCAGGGGAGCCAGGGCCTGAGCGGCCAGATCCAGCGCCCCCGACGCCCGCAGCATAGACACCGCCGTCAGCAGCCCCACCAGGCTGGGGATGATACGGGCCAAGGTGCCCAGTCCCTCCCCTGCTCCCTGGATCAGGGCATCGTAAACGTCCACCCGGCGGCAGGCGGCGTAGACCGCCACCAGCCCCAGCGTCAGCGGCACCACCAGGGTCATCATCAGGTCCAGCATGTCAATCCCTCCATATCCGCGCGCATATCTTGCAGGCCAGCACTCCTACCCCTACCGACAGCCCGGAGGCCAGCCAAACGGCAGGCAGGATGTCAAAGGGAGCGGCGCTCCCTGCCCCAGCCCGCACCGTGGCCACCGTGGTGGGGATCAGTTGGATGGAGGCCGTATTGCACACCACCAGCATGCACAGCGCATCGGAAGCCACCCCGGGGCTGCAGCGGCTCATCCGCCGGGCGGCCTCCAGCCCCAGAGGGGTGGCGGCGTTGCCCAGCCCCAGCAGATTGGCCGACACATTGGCCGCGATGCTGTCCATGGTCTCCCGGTCCCGGGCTACCTGGGGAAAGAGCAGCCGGAGCATCGGTCGAAGCAGCCGGGACAGCTTTTTCTGCCAGCCCGGACCGCCGCATCACCTCCATCACCCCGGTCCACAGGCACAGCACCCCCGCCATGGAGAGGCACAGCTCCACCGCCGCCTGGGTCCCTCCACCGCCGCCGCGGCCACCTGGGCCGACTGCCCCGTAGCCAGTCCGCACAGGATGGAGAGCACCACCATCCCCGTCCAGAGGATCGTCATCGTCATACCCCCTGTCCCCCCCTTCAAATCATATATACGGGACATGTCTGGAAAAGATAACCATTCTCTGCCGTGGTGTTCATTTTTCTGATTTCCCTGTTTTCCCATCATTTTTTTTGCTCTTTCCGAACACTTTTTGCAGAATCTTCACAAATTATGGTTGACACAGTCGCACTTTGTAGTATAATAATGTTTAGTTTCCAAACTCGTACATTATGACTGCGCAACCGCATCGATCGTCTTGACGACTGGGACATGAAGAAGGAAGAAAGGAATGATCACATTGAAATCTACCGGCATTGTCCGGAAGGTCGATGAGCTGGGCCGTATCGTCCTGCCCATCGAACTGCGCCGTACATTGGATATCGCGGAGAAAGACTCCCTGGAGATCTATATGGATGGACCGTCCATCGTTCTGAGAAAATATCAGCCCGCCTGCATTTTCTGTGACGACGCCAAGGACGTCATCATGTTCCACGGCAAGAACATCTGCCCCAAGTGCATCAAGGCACTCCAGGAGTGCGGACAGTTCTGATTTGATCCCCCAGCAGCCCAGATAGAAACAGCAGACAAATTTTATGCGGTTTTTTAAACGCTCTGGATCCAGCCAGGATTTGGGGCGTTTTTCTTTTGGTCTCCGCCTCCGCCGGTCCGTGGGAGAGAGGGCTCCCACAAACAGCTTGAGGGCGCGGCAGATCCCGCCGCGCCCTCTGTCTTGTTCCGCATCCCCCGCGGCACTCAGCTCCTTTGGACCATCACACCCCCCGTCTTGACGATGCTGCCCGCCGGGATGGCGCCCCGGACGCAGGAGACCGGGTAGATGCTGCTCCCCCGCCCCACCACGGTCCCCGGATTCAGCACGGAGTTGCAGCCCACCTCCACATGGTCGCCCAGGATGGCGCCGAACTTCTTCCTGCCCGTTTCGATCCGCTCTGCTCCGTTCTTCACCGTCACCAGCGTCTTGTCTGACTTCACGTTGGAGGTGATGGAGCCGGCGCCCATGTGGGACTTATAGCCAAGGATGGAATCCCCCACATAGTTGTAATGAGGCACCTGCACATTGTCGAACAGGATCACGTTTTTCAGCTCCGTGGAGTTGCCCACCACGCAGTGGGGCCCCCACCAGGGCCGAGCCCCGGATAAACGCACAGTGGCGCACCTCAGTCTCAGGCCCAATGATGCAGGGCGCCCCCAGATAGGCTGTGGGGAACACCACCGCCGTTTTATGCACCCAGACCTGGGGGGTGGGCTGGTCATATTCCTCCGGCGGCAGCGCAGCCCCCAGGGTCAGATCAGCTCCTTGATCCCGTCCAGGGCCTGCCAGGGGTATTGAAATCCCGCCAGATACTCCCCCGCCAGGGTGTGGGAGAGGTCCAAAAAGTTCCTTTGTTTCCAGTTCCATATCCAAACATTCCTTTCCAGTCCTGATCATGTACCGGACGTCTCCATCATACCACATCGGACGCCCCGGATACAAGGTCCTAGGGAGGGCCGCCTTTTCTCGGAACGGAGAAAAAAATTTTTTCTTTTCCTCTGGAATTTTGGCCCCATCTCTGCTACAATCAACAGGCACACCAGAACAAATGTACTGTTTCCGAAGAAAGAGGGTGGACCATGATCCTGATCTCCTGCATCGATGACCGGGGCGGCCTGCTGTTCCATGGCCGCCGGCTCAGCCGGGACCGGGTGCTCTGCCAAGACGTGCTCCGGACGTGCGCCGGCCCCCCTGTGGATGGCCCCCGGCTCCCGCTCCCTCTTCTCCTCCCTGCGGGACGGCCTCTCCAGCTCCATCCTGACCTCGGAGGACTTTCTCGCCCAGGCCGCCCGGGGGAGTTCTGCTTTCTGGAGGACCGGCCCATCCGCCCCTTCCTGGACCGGGTGGAGTCCATGGTCCTCTATCACTGGAACCGCCGCTACCCCGCGGACCTGTTTCTGGACCTGGACCCGGCCGCCCTGGGGTGGTCCCTGTTGGGCCGGGAGGAATTTCCCGGCTCCTCCCATAAAAAAATCACAAAGGAAGTCTACCGCCCATGAAAATACGTACGCTCCATCTCATCCCCCTCCTCCTGCTGCTCTGCGCGGCGCTGTCCGGCTGCGGCCAGCGCCTTCAGGCCGCGCTCTCTCTCTGGAGGACGTCCCGCCCTTCTCCGGCGAACCCTATGTGGTGCTCCAGGACAACCAGCCCGGCTTTTCCCAGGAGGACTTCACCACCGACTCTTTCGAGACTTACAGCAGCCTGGATCTGCTTGGCCGGTGCGGCACCGCCTATGCCAACATCGGTCTGGACCTGATGCCCACGGAGGAACGGGACAGCATCGGCCAAGTCAAGCCCAGCGGCTGGCAGACGGTGAAATATGACATCGTGGACGGCAAGTACCTGTACAACCGCTGCCATCTCATCGGCTATCAGCTCACCGGGGAGAATGCCAATGAGCAGAACCTCATCACCGGCACCCGCTATCTGAACGTGGAGGGGATGCTCCCCTTTGAAGACTTGGTGGCGGATTACGTCCAGGAGACCGGCAACCACGTCCTCTACCGGGTCACTCCCATCTTTCAGGGCACTGAGCTGGTGGCCCGGGGCGTGCAGATGGAGGCCGAGTCGGTGGAGGACCAGGGCGAGGGCATCTGCTTCAACGTCTATGTCTATAATGACCAGCCCGGCATCACCATCGACTACGCTACCGGTGCCAGCTCCTGGAGGGGATGCTCTTCCAGAGGACAGCACCCAGAAGGAGCCGGAGGACACCTGTACATCCTGAACACCAGCTCTGGAAAAATTTCATCTCCCCTCCTGCTCCGGCGCCGCCTCCATGAAAGAGGAGAACCGCCAGGCCTTTTCCGGCAGCCGTGAGGAGCTGATCGCTCAGGGATATTCCCCTGCGGCCAGTGCAAACCATGACCCCCACAGCAGACGGCTGCCCTTTCCCGGGCAGGGGCCATTTTTTCCTGCTCCACCGCCAGGCGGTAGAGCTCATTCCGTGAGAGCCCCAGCTCCTTGGCCGCCTGGCGCACCGCGTCCCGCAGGGAGAGCCCCTCCTCCTCCCGCAGCCGCTCCGCCAATGTCAGGCCGTCCTCCAGAGTGCATTCCCCTCCTCCTCCGGCTGGGCACCCCGAACTACCAGGACGAACTCTCCCCGGGGCGTCTCCTCCCATACCAGTCCGCCGCCTCCCCCAGGGTGGTCCGCCGGATCTCCTCATGGAGCTTGCTCAGCTCCCGGCACAGGGAAACCGGCCGCTCCCGGCCAAAGACCTCCGCCAGGTCCCGGAGGGTGGCCGCCAGCTTGTGGGGGGCCTCATAGAACACCATGGTCCGTTCCTCCCCCCCGAAGGGAGTCCAGGTGGGAGCGGCGGTTTTTCTTGTTCATGGGCAAAAAGCCCTCAAAGGTGAAGCGGCCTGTGGGCTGGCCGGAGGCCGCCAGAGCGGCTACCAGGGCACAGGGACCAGGGATGGGTACCACCGGGACCCCGGCAGCGGCACACAGGGCCACCATCTCCTCCCCGGGTCGGAGATGGCCGGCATCCCCGCGTCCGTGACCAGAGCACAGCTCTCCCCTGCCAGCAGGCGGTCCAGCACCGCCTGACCGCTGGCTGCGGTGTTGTGCCGGTGGTAGGTGACCATAGGCTTCTTCAACCCCAGATGGTTGAGGAGCTTCACTGTCACCCGGGTGTCTTCTGCGGCAATGAAGTCCGCCTGCGCCAAAGTATCCGCCATCCGCGGGGAGATGTCCCCCAGATTGCCGATGGGAGTCGGGACCAGATAGAGGGTTCCTGCCATGCCTATGCTCCTTTCCGCCGCCGCCCACCCTGGGACAGGGCGGCTCGTTTTGTTTCCATGGAGCCATTATAACACAGGACCCGCCTTTTTTCTATCCCCGAACGGAGCTCCGGGCCGCCCATTTTTCTCCGTCCCCTTTCCCGCTCAAAGCAGCCCCCCTCCCATATGACATGCCTCCGCTCAGCCAAAGAGGCCGCCGCGGAACTCCGCGGCGGCCTCTTGCCGTTCTGTCATGAAACCAATGCTCAGTGCCGGTCCACGTCCCACTCCAGGATGGTACCGGTCACCGCGTCCAGCGTGAACTCATACTCGGTCCAGCCGTCCCGCATCTCGCCCTCGTAGACTACGCGGCCATCGTCCCGGTCCAGATGCAGCTCCCGGAAGGTCCCGGAGACCCCCGCCCGGTCCTCCACGATCTGGCGGACCTCCGCCTCACTGAGGTAGCTGCCGGTCTGACCGGCGGCCTGACCTGTATAGTATTCGGCGTCGTAGTCCCAGCTCAGGATATCGCCGCTGGCGGCATCGATCTCATAGTCATACTCCTTGCTGCCGCTGTAAAACTCCACATCGTACACCCGGCGTCCGTCCTCATAGTCCAGATGGGCCCGCACAAAGGTGGCCTTGGAGGCGGACACACCGGCGTGGTCCAGCGCGATCTCCTTGGCACGGTCGGCGCCGATGTCGGCGGAGGACTGGGCGGGGATGCTGTACCCCTCGATGTCCCGGTCGCTGTGGAGGATGGTGCCGGTGTAGGCGTCGATCTCATAGTCGTACTCCACGTTGTCCTTCCAGAACTCCACCTCGTACTCCATGCGGCCGTTATCCCAGTCCAGTCCAGCCCGGACAAAGCTGACCTGGGAGGCAGAGAGCCCCGCATCCTTCAGGGCGATCTCCTTGGCACGTTCCACCCCGATGTAGCTCTCAGCGGCAGTGGTGCCGGTGCCCTTGGTGTTCAGGATCACAGTGTTGGTGTCGGCATCCCACCGCACGTCCATTCCCAGCGCCTTGCTGATAGAAGCCAGCGGCAGATAGGTCGTCCCGTCGATGGTGAAGGGCTCCACCTCGTTGCCCCTGCTGTCCGTCAGATCCAGGGTCCTGCCATCCAGCGTCACCTTGATGTTCTGATAATGCAGGGCGGCCGTCCGCTGGCCCACGGAGGCCAGGGCAGGCAGAGTCAGCGCTCCCGCCAGGACCGTCAGTACAGTTCCGCTCACCATCAGGCTCTTCCAGTTCCGTTTCATTTCATGTTCCTCCCAAATGTCATTTTATGTTGTGTCCGGCTGTATCTCGGGCTTATCTGTTTGCCGTTCAACTACATAATGCGTGGGAGGTCTCGTTTATTGCATGGGGCCCAAAATTTTTCTGAAATTTTTCAGCACTCCAGTTGGGAGCACCTGCGCCCCTCACGGTTCGATCCGCAGACCGGGCCGCCCCCGGCGCACCGCCTCCATCAGAACACAGGAGGGGGATGCTCCGGCCCATGGGCCAGCAGCCGCATCCGTTTGGGCTCCAGGCCGCTCCCCGCAGGGCGCACATCAGGTCCGCCAGCCGCTCCGGCCGGTGGCACAGGGCGAACCGCCCCTGTTTCTCAGCAGGCGGGCCGCGGTGCGGCACAGCTCCTCACGGGAGCAGTCGGCCTGCCGGGCCTCGCCCCCGTCCCCGCCGTGTCCAGGCTGGAAGTAGGGGGGGGATTGGAGATGACCAGGTCGAACCCGCCGGCCGGCAGGGTCACCTGCCGCCAGTCCGCCTGGAGGACCGTCCCCTCCAGGCCGCTGTGGGCCAGGTTCTCCCGGGCACACTGGGCCGCCCCTCCTCCCGCTCCACTCCCCCGTGAGCCCCCCCTCCCGGGCCGCCAGCATCAGGAGCAGACAGCCGCTCCCTGTCCCCAGGTCGCACACCCGCCAGCCCCTGCTTCACTGTAGCGAAGGCCCCCAGGGCCAGGCTGTCTCCCCCCAGGGGAAAGACCCCCTCCTTTACCTCCAGAAGGTAGGGGCCCAGGTGCTCCGCCCCGCTCATCCCATCTCTCCGCCCAGCAGGCCCGCCAGATGCCGTGTGATCCGCCCGGTCAGCCCCAGATGGCGTGGCCCTGCCACAGATAGACGGGCACCTTCTCCCTCCCCTGCTGCCACCGATATCCCCGTGGGATGCCGATCAGCTGGTAGGGGAAGTCCGCCGGCGGGCGGGGCTCCAGGGCGTAGCTGTACTCCAGCGGCGGATTGTGCACGATGTGCTCCAGCGGCACCAGAAAGGTGTGATCTACCTCCGCCGGGTTCAGGACCATCCTCTCTGCCGCAGCCGTCTCCACCCTGGCCAGCACCGGATACATGATGAAATTGGCTCGGTGGGCCACAAAATCCAGCCGTCCCAGAACGGTGATGGATGCTGTGGGGATGCCCAGCTCTTCCTCCGTCTCCCGGATGGCGCAGGCCTCCGGGGTCTCATCTCCCTCTATCCGCCCTCCGGGAAAGCAGACCTCCCCGGGCTGGCGGCGCATGTCCTGTGAGCGCACCTCATAGAGGATATGCAGCTTCCCCTCCCGCTCCACCAGAGGGACCAGAACTGCGTACTGTCCCGAGGCGTCCATCAGCCCCGGCTCTCTGCCCCTCAGTTTCTCCTCCAGCTGTTCCAGCGTCATTCCGTTCCCCACCTCTTTCAGAGCATCACATTGATGATGAGCACGCTCAGAGACAGGAACGCCCCCAAACATGCTGCTACAAAATAGATGATCTCCCTAGGGCGGACCCAGAAGGCGGCGGTGAATCCCCAGGTCAGGGCCAGGTCCGCCAGCAGGATGGTGTTTTTCCCGATGTTGGCCGCCTGCTGGGCGTGGATGGCTACCACCTCCGGCAGCAGGGCCCACCCCGCCAGTCCCAGCAGGCCCCCCAGCAGCAGCAGGACGTAGGTCAGCCGGTTCCGGTTGGCCTGGAGTCTGTCCCGGATCCGGTCCAGGGCCCCTTTTTTCTGCGGCATGGTATCACGTTCCTCTCTCATGGTTTGGAAAAAAGCCGGCCCTCAGCCCTGGGGGGGCTGAGGGCCGGCTCAACGTCCAGATCGTTACATCTTCTCCGGCGCGGTGACGCCCAGCAGACCCAGGCCGTTAGCCAGAACGGCACGCACTGTGTCCGCAAGCTTCAGCCGGGCGGACAGCACCGTGGGCTCCTCCCCCTTGATGCGGCAGGCGTTGTAGAAGCGGTGGAAGTCCCCGGCCAGGGACACCAGATACCGGTTAATGCGGCTGGGGTCATAATCCCGAGCCGCCAGATGGAGCTCCTCCGGATACTGGGACAGGGCCTTGATAAGGGCCAGCTCCTCCGGGGCGTTCAGCACACCGGCGTCCACCGCCGCAGCGGCGGGGACCTTCGCCCCCTCCTCTGCCAGGCGGGACACCAGGGAGCAGATGCGGGCGTGGGCATACTGCACATAGTACACCGGGTTCTCGCTGTCCTCCCGGACGGCCAGATCCAGATCAAAGTCCAGGGGGCTGGTGGAAGCCCGGGAGTTGAAGAAGTACCGGGCGGCGTCCACGCTGATCTCATCCAGCAGGTCGTGGAGGGCGATCGCCTTGCCGGAGCGCTTGGACATCCGCACCGGCTTGCCGTCCTGCATCAGGTTGACCAGTTGCATCAGCACCATGACCAGCCGGTGGGAGCCGTCCAGTCCCAGCCCGTCCAAGGCCGCCTGGAGCCGGGCCACATGGCCATGGTGGTCGGCGCCCCAGATGTTGATGGCCTTGTCAAAGCCCCCGGATCGCCAGCTTGTTGCGGTGGTAGGCGATGTCGGCGGCAAAGTAGGTGTAAAGCCGTTGGCCCGGCAGAGCACGTCGTCCTTCAGGTCCAGCTTGTCCACCTGCTCCTGGCTCTTCCCCTCCCGCATGAACTTTTCCTTCAGCAGCTGGGTGGTGTTCAGCCACAGAGCGCCGTCCTTTTCGTAGGTCCAGCCCTTTTCCGTCAGCAGGTCCACAGTCTCGGCGACATAGCCGCTCTCATGGAGGGTGGACTCATAGAACCACTGGTCGTACACAATGCCGTACTTTTTCAAATCCTCCTGCATCTTGGGGATATTCACAGACAGGCCGTACTCCGCCATTTTGTCCAGGCGCTCCTCTTCGGGCAGTTCCTTCCAGCTGTCCCCGTGGGCGTCATGGATGGCGCGTGCCAGCTCCTTGATGTCCTCGCCGTGATAGCCCTCCTCCGGGAACTTGGGGGAAGTTCTCCTCTCCCAGGATCAGCTGCATATACCGAGCGTTGATGGACACGGCGCAGCCCGGTGCTGCCTCCTTAATCTTGATCTGAAATACATTTCGCGCCGCCACCGTGTGGTCGATCGCCCACCGCGGGCCGGCCCGCGGCGGGGTCCCGGGCTCTTTGATTCCTCGGGCGGGAGTCAATCCCGCCCTGCGGTGCGGGCGCGGGCGCCCGCAATCGAGATTGACCACGCTACTGCTTCAAGCTACAGCCCGGTGCCGCCTCCTTGATCTTGATCTGAAATACATTTCGTCCCGCCACCGTGTGGTCGATCGCCCACCGCGGGCCGGCCCGCGGCGGGGTCCCGGGCTCTTTGATTCCTCGGGCGGGAGTCGATCCCGCCCTGCGGTGCGGGCGCGGAGCGCCCGCAATCGAGATCGACCACGCTACTGCTTCAAGCTACAGCCCGGTGCCGCCTCCTTGATCTTGATCTGAAATACATTTCGTCCCGCCACCGTGTGGTCGATCTCGATGGCATAATCGATCTCGATGTCGCCGCCGCTCTCGCCCACCTGGCTGTCAAATGCCGGGTGTTCACCCCGATGGACATGGTGCCATAGGGGGTGTTGTACATGGACATGTGCCGCCGGCCCTCCTGAAACACCATTTGGGAGTTGTCCTCCCCCACCCGGAGCAGGGTCACCCGCTCCGGCTCTATCTGGAAGGTGGTCAGGGTCCCGTCCATGCCGGTGACGGCGCTCTCCTGATAAGACAGGGTAAAGCTCTCGCCGTCCCGCTCCAAACGCCCCCCTGTCACCAGCTCGATGGTGTCCGGTTCGGCGTTCTCATATTTCTGCATCCCCTTGATGGAGATGATGACCTCTTTTTCCATAGCAGCCTCCAAAATGACGTTGTCCCGTGCGGTCTTGCCGGAGCGCACACCTGCGCCGCCCCCTGCCGCGGAATGATTATATACTCCCCATCCCGCTCTGTAAAGAAGTTCTGTATGGAAAATCCATTTTCTTTTTCCAGCCGGGGCGCTCCCTCAGTCCTCCTCCTCGATCATGTCCTGCACTGGAGGCGGGGTCTCCGGCTCGTCGTGCTCCATGTGGTCGAAGTACTCCGCCTCGGTGATCACCGGCTTGCGGTGGCGGGCGATGGCCACGATGGTGGGATACAGGATGATGGCCAGCAGGCCGCCGGAAAAGCCGTTGTTATAGAGGTTCAGCCCGGCCACCGGCGTGCCCGCATACAGTACTACCGCCGAGTGGAGGAACCCCGCCAGCACGCCGTAGGGCCAGCCGAAGTAGCCAGAGATGGGAGCCAGGGTAGTCCCGAACAGCATGGCCAGCTGGACGGCGCCGCTGGAGACCGAGGAGTGCATCACGAAGCTGCCCAGGACCACACCGGCCATGATGGGCACGATGTTGCCCGCATGCTTTCCAAAGGCAGAGAAGCCCACAATAGTCAGGACCCCGCCCACTGTGGGCCCATTCAGGTCCCCGCCGGTGAGCAGGATCACCCCCATTGCGATCAACCCGTTGACCCCCATGTTGATCAGCACCGGCGCCGCGCAAACATGCGCAGATAGTCGCTGGGGCCCGGCCGCTGGTCTGGAGCAGGCGGCGGTAACCCGCCCAGGCCGCCCAGACCGGCTTCCTGCAGAAAAACAGGCCGGCAAGGATGGCTGCTATGCACATCGTCCCCAGCAGCCCGCCGAACAGAGCGTTGTACCCTGTGGCCCAGAGGTAAGAGACCTCCGGCTCCGCCCCGAAGGAGCTCATCAGAGACACCAGCAGCATGGCCATCAGCCCGCAGGCAAACCCTACATTGTACAGGTTCATCCCGTTCTGGATCTTGTATGTATAGGCGGACAGAGAGGGCATTACAAAAGCCGATCATCAGGCCGGTCGCCACCCCAAGCACCGGGGTGCCCCAGCCGTTGTCCAGGATGATATAGCTGATGACCGGCCCCAGGGCCGAGGACAGCAGGGCCACGGCCGCATACTTTCCAAAGGGCTCCTTTCTGCTCTTGGCGTACAGCCAAGTCCCCAGGACGATGGGCCAGGTGTTGACCGGGTTCTTCCCAAACAGGGAAAACCCCGCCATCAATCCTACCACCACCAGCGTGAAGCCGTTGGCCGGTTCCCCCAGAGCTGCGCAGGATCAGCACCGAGAGGGCGGTGACTACAGAGGAGTTGATCAGGGCTGCCCCCACGCCGGCCAGCCGGACATAGTCAGTGATGAGGGGGTCCTCCGTCATCACGATGCGGATCAGGCCCCGTGCAATATTGTCCGGGGTATCCAGCAACGCGCCCGCCAGGAAAAGCCCGGAGGCAAAGATCAGCAGCATGATATACAGGGTCTCGTACCGCATGTGGCGTGTATCCTGTGAATGGGGCATTCGTAGTCCCTCCCGATCCGATTTTTGATTTTCTGCCGCCTGTGGCGCGGGGGGCCTCTTTTCCCCTCTCCTTATTGATACTCCGCCTTTTCCTGAAAATATTCCCGGGTCTGCCGGGCGTTCCTGCGGATCTCCTCCGCCAGCTCCTCCATAGAGGGAAACTTCCGCCCCCCCGCAGGCGGTGATAGAACTCCATCCGCATCGTCTGACCGTACAGGTCCCCGTCAAAGTCCAAGATGAAGCCCTCCACCGTCACCCGGCGGTCTCCGTCCTGCACTGTAGGGCGCACCCCCACGTTGGTAACGGCGATACGGCTCTCCCCCCGAAGCAGACTTTGGTCGTATAGACGCCGAAGGCAGGCACGATGACTCCCTCCGGGATATGCAGGTTCACCGTGGGAAAACCCAGGGTGCTGCTGCCGATTTTTTTGCCGTGGGCCACCTTCTGAGTCAGGACATGGGGATGCCCCAGGAACTGGACCGCCCGCTCCATCTCCCCCTGGGCGATCGAGGGTGCGGATGTAGGTGGAAGAGATGGTGATGCCGTCCTGCTCCACCTTGGGGATGATGTCACATCCGATGCCCAACTGGGCGCACTTCTCCTGGAGGCGCCGGGGGTTGCCCTTACCCATATAGCCGAAGTGGAAGTCGTGGCCGGCCACCACATGGACCGCGCCCAGTTCTTCCGCCAGATACCGGTCCACAAAGTCCTCCCAGTCCATGCGCATCATGCCATCAAAGTTGGACACCACCACCTCCTGGATGCCGTAGCGGCTCCGCATCAGCCATCCCCGGTCCTCCACCGAGCTGAGCAGGGGCACTGTCTGGCCCGTGATGGCGGCGGTGGGGCTGCGGTCAAGGTGAATGCGGCCGCCACCGCATCCAGCTCCCGGGCCTTGTCCACCACCCGGCGAAGCAGGGCCCCGTGCCCGTTGTGGACTCCGTCAAAAAAGCCGAGGGCGATCACTCGTCTGTTCTTGTTCACAATCTGATAAGTCTCCTTCTTTTTCTCTCTGCGGACTTCCGGGCGCTCACACCGGGAAGAAGCTCTTGATGGTGGTCAGCCTTCCCCGCTCCATCCGGCTCAGGGCTAGGAAGGTCCCCTCCGCCCCATAGACCCGGTACTCCCCGTCCGGTGTCTCCGGCAGGAACAGGCTCATGCCGTTGCGCACCTTTTTCTCTGCCGGAGGCTTGAGGATCAGCACAGGGCGGTCAGCAAAGTAGGCGTCCACCCCCAGAAGCAGGGACGCGGGTCCCTCCGCCTGGAGCACCTGCTCCAGAGGCAGGGCGTCCTCCAGCTTGAACCCAGCCGCCATGGTCCGGCGCAGGCCGCTCATGCAGCCCCCCGCACCCCAGTGCCCGGCCAATATCATGACACAGGGTGCGCACATAGGTCCCCTTGGAACACCGGACCCGCAGGGTGTAATCCGCCGGCCCCGTCTGCTCTTCCAGCGTCAGGCTGTGGATGGTGACGGCCCGGGGCTGCCGCTCCACCTCCTGGCCCTTTCGGGCCAGCTCATAGAGCTTCTTTCCTCCCACCTTGATGGCGGAGTACATGGGGGGGATCTGCCGGATCTCTCCCCGGAACTGCCCCAGTACCTGCTCCAGCTCCGCCTGGGAGACGGAGACCGGCCGCCCGCCAGCACTGTGCCGGTGGTGTCCTGGGTGTTGGTCTCCACCCCCAGCCGCAGGCCGGCTACATACTCTTTCTCCGACTCGGAGGCAAACTCCACCGCCCGGGTGGCCCGGCCCACGAACACGGGGAGCACACCTGTCGCCATGGGGTCCAGTGTACCGGCGTGGCCGATGCGCCTTTCGTGGAAGATCCCTCTCAGCTTGGCGCACACATCCATACTGGTCCAATCTTGGGGCTTGTCGATGATGATGATGCCGTCAGCCATGACGCACCTGCTCTATCGCCCACAGGATGGCCCGCTTGGCCTCCTCCACGCTACCCTCCACCGTGGCGCCGGAGGCGGCGGCGTGGCCCCGCCTCCCAGCAGGGCGCATACCCTGCTGGCGTTAAGGACCTCCGGATCAGTGCGCAGGGACAGCTTGCACGTCCCGGGCCTCAGCTCCCGGATGGTGATCGCATTCTTCACGCCCTCCACCTGTCCCACAAAGGAGGCGATATCCTCCAGGTCCCGCTCGTCGGCCACCATCGCCAGGTCCACTGCCGCCACGGCGGTCTCCCCTGCCGTCAAACAGCTCCATACCCTCCACGATCCGGCTCTCGATCCGGAGGCGCTTCAGGGTCTTGGTCCGGAAGTGGCGCTTGTTCAGCT